>JAABUQ010000052.1_pt1 | contig 207637 bp, 211 predicted proteins | sample 5560001 | NCBI WGS metagenome assembly JAABUQ01 (sample SAMN10711888, study PRJNA513371) | rock metagenome | isolation source: Antarctica rocks | place: Antarctica: Victoria Land, Finger Mt nord | collected 2015-12-18
CGGGGTTGTGGCAGGTGTCGGGTCGGGCGAGCCTGAGTTTTGAGCGTTCGATTGAGCTGGATTTAGAGTATGTGCGCCGCCAGTCGCTCGGCTTGAACGTCATTCTGATCCTGCGGACGATCCCCGCCGTCCTCACCGGACACGGCGCGTACTAAGTATAAGCGAACCTCACCCGGCAGCGAACTGCCACCCTCTCCTTTCGGAAGGAGAGGGTTGGAACAAAGTTCCGGGGTGAGGTTTTTTCTGTGATTGGAGCCATTCCCTATGACCCTGCGCGACGAAGAATTGGTAGACATCTCGACACCGGCCGGGCCGATGCGGACCAGCCTGTTCCGGCCTGCCGCCGAGGGCCGCTTCCCTGGCGTTGTGCTGTTCTCCGAAATCTTCCAGATTACCGCCCCGATCCGGCGCATGGCGGCGTCGCTTGCGGGAAACGGCTATCTCGTTGCCGTTCCCGAAGTCTACCATGAGCTGGAGCCGGCGGGAACGGTGCTGGCTTACGATACTGCTGGGGCGGACAAGGGCAACGCCGACAAGATCACGAAAGAAATTACCAGCTACGACGCTGATGCCCGTGCCGCGCTGGACTACTTGACGACGCACCCGGACTGCACCGGCAGGCTGGGAACGATGGGTGTGTGTCTCGGTGGGCATCTCGCGTTCCGGGCGGCGATGAACCCGGACGTGTCGGCGGGCGTCTGCTTTTACGCCACCGACATCCACACGCGGACGCTCGGCAAGGGCAAGAACGACAACACGCTGGACCGCATTTCTGAACTCAAGGCCGAAACGCTGATGGCCTGGGGCCGTCAGGACCCCCATGTCCCGCGCGAAGGCCGCCGCCTGATTTATGACGCCATGAACGACGCCGGGGTCAACTTGCAGTGGCACGAGTTCAACGGCGCTCATGCGTTCCTGCGCGACGAAGGCCCGCGCTATGACCCCGCCCTGGCGCGTCTTGCGTGGACACTGATTTTAGAGCTGCTGGGCCGGAGGCTTTCATAAGAGTCAGCACTTTCAGTGCCGGTTTCTGCTGTTTTACTGTCGCCTTTGGGTATACTCATGTCTAACCACACGCTTTCCCGGACCCAAAGACATGCTCGATCCGAACAATTTTGATGCCCGCTGGACGCTCCTAATCGGGCTGCCGATAATCGCCTGGCTCGGCAGCACCGCCTGGCGGCGGTCCCGCGCCGTGGCGAAGCGCATCCGCGACGTGCGCGAGGAAATGGCGCGTCATCCGCAGGACCCATATCAGGCGCTGGCGACGCTTATGGCGGAAGAAGAAAGCCAAAAGAACGTGGGCAAGAACGCAGGGAGGCGCTGATGGCAAAAGGAGTGACGGACCGGCAGCAGGAAGTCTTCAACTTCATTGTCGCGTATCTCGAAGACAAAGGCTACCCGCCGACCATCCGCGAAATGCAGCTTGGCCTCGGCATCGGTTCCCTGCGCGGGGTGACGATCCACTTGGATGCCCTGCAAAAAAAAGGTTACATTGACCGGCTTTCGGCGAAAGAAGGGCCGCGCACGTCGCGTGGAATTCGGATACTGGCGCGTTTAGAGTCTCGCGCCAAAGATGAAGAGTCCGGTTTGCGCCGCCTGCCGCTGATCGGGACAATCGCAGCGGGAACACCGCTGCTGGCAAACCAAAACATTGAAGATATTGTGGCGGTCCCGAACCAGCTTCTGCGAACAAATGCGCCGGACTGCTTTCTGCTCCGGGTGCAGGGCGACAGCATGACTGGCGCCCATATTCTGCCCGGCGATTTGGTCCTCATTCAGCCGCAGGCGACGGCGGAAAACGGCGACATTGTCGCGGTGCGTCTCGGCGAGGAAGCGACGGTCAAGAAGTTCGCCCGGCACGGCAACCGAATTGAGCTTCAAGCGCAGAACCCGAACTACGCGCCCATTCCCCTGCGGAAGTCCGACAATGCCGCGATTATCGGCAAAGTGATCGGGTTATTGAGAGGCTACGCGGGATGATACTTCCTCGCTCCTTCCTGCTCTTGTCCTTCCTCCTCGCCGGCTGCTCCCATCCTGTGCTGCCGGTGCAGGCCCACAAGACCATCGGCGACTTGGCCGTCTCGTTTACCGCCGATCCGCCGCCCCATGTCGGGGACAACAGCTTCAAGGTCACGGTTGCCGACGCCCGGACACAGGCACCGGTCGGCACTGCCAACATCACGGCGGACCCGCAAATGCTCTCGCAGATCGGCACCGGGACCAAAACAAGCGGGCGGTCCCAGGGGAACGGCGTGTATGCAATCCCCGTGCGCCTCGGTATCGCGACCCGCTACGACATCAGCTTGCACATCGAGCGTCCCGGCAGGCCCGCTGCCGATGTTTCGTTTCCGGTTGAAGCGGCCCAGTAACAGCTCAGGAGAAGATCATGGTCGAAATCGAAGCTACTTATGACGGCGGCAAGAAATGCTCGCTCACGCACCCCGAAGGCGCGACTCTTCAAACCGACGCCCCAAAAGACATCGGCGGAGACGCGTCTGCGTTCAGCCCGACAGATTTAGTCGCGGCGGGCCTCGCCGCCTGCGTTCTGACGACCGTTGCGATGTACGCCGAGCGGCACGAGCTGAATTTAGACGGCATGACCGCCCGCATCGGCAAAGGAATGACAGCGTCGCCGCGCCGCATCGGGCATCTGCCGCTGACAGTGCATCTGCCGGCCTCAGTTGCGGAAGAAGTCCGGCCCCATATCGAGCGCATTGCCTACGCCTGCCCAGTCCACGCCAGCCTGCACCCGGACATTGACGCCCCGATTACGCTGATTTATGATCTGTAGGCCGCTCGCGGAAACTGAAAAAGCCCTGCTTCTTTAAGAAGCAGGGCTTTTCAGTTGTGTACTTAATTGTAACTGATGTTACGGGCAACGCGCCACGGAATAAATTCCGAGGCTAAATAGAACAGTGTCGAGGCGATACAAGAGTAACACGTCCAACGAAGTTGGTCTTCCGTCGCTTCGGCGGTGTTTTCTCCAAGCCTCGGAATTTATTCCGTGGCGACTTGTTCCGTGGCTCTTTCGTGCCGGTCCCTGCGTAACATCACTAATTGTAGCCGAACGTGCCGACAAATCCGTTTGTGCTGAGATTCGATGTGCCGGCGGCTTCTCCGACAAAGGCCGTGTCCTGGTTGTCGGTCGTCGCGGTTGCGCTCCGGCCCGCCGAAATCTGGTTGCCGCGCGTGTACTTGACATGGCCGTCCGCAAACGCAAAGTTCGCTGCGCCGGTATGCACGGGATTGGCGAGGTAGCCGGTCGCTCCGCGAGCTGGGTTGCCCATCCCGACAGTGTTGCTAATTCCGCAGACATATTTGGCGTTTTTAGACCAATCCAAGTAGCCCGCCAAAGTTGCTGAATCCCCGCCACTGCCGATGGGTGAGGCATACACCCCAAAGGTATTTCCCTGATCATTATTGGGATTGGTGATGTCGGCCTGCGCTCCCTGCGTCTCAAACAGCAGAACCGTGCTGGCCGAAGCATTGATCTGAGCGAGACTGGCCTGCCCTAAGTTCGAGTTCAAGCCATACGAAACCGGCACATCCGTCTCGTTATGCCCTTCCAGGTTTGTCGCGTTTGGGGTCGGGTCGTCCGGGCATTTGTAAACACCCGTGCTTTTGACATAGCTATAGACTTCGGCTCCCCAGCCGAGACCGGAGCCGTTTCCCCCGATAGGGAACCTTTCGTCGGCGTCCTGATTGTACTGGACCAGCGCCAGCCCTAACTGCTTCAAGTTAGACTGGCACGAGGCACGCCGTGCATTCTCGCGGACCTTCTGGAAGACGGGAAACAAGATCGCCGCGAGAATCGCGATAATGGCGATCACGACGAGCAGTTCAATCAGCGTGAAGCCGTTTCGCTTCGACATAACATACTATCCTTTTTAAGTTGGTATCTTCTCTTTTTCCAAAATACCCGGTTCTAAAACAAGGGAAAGCCCTGCCGAACCCCGAACTATCCCCTATGACTACACCTTCCGACACGCTGCTCCGTGCCTATCCGCCGGCTCAACCTCAACCCGGCCCGGCATTTTGGCTGCCGTTCTACAAGGGAGAACTGCTGACACCCACCCGCGAAGACGGGATACTCGCCTTGTACCACGGCACGCAAAGCGAGCTGGATTCACTGGGCCTGAATGCACCGCTGTATCTTGGCACCCTGAACGGAGTACCCTGCCTCGCCGCCGAAGCCGACCCGGACGACGGCCTGCCGGACGGCTGGACGGCAACCAATCTGCGCGGCCTGTTTGGAAAGCTCGACGACGCTCAGTACAGCCTGGCAGGATACGCCTCGCAGGTGCTGTACTGGCGCCGCACCAGTGTTTTCTGTCCGGTTTGCGGGCATCGCACAGAAGCAAAAGACGGGGATTGGGGCCGGAAGTGTCCCGAATGCGGCCATGTCGGCTACCCGCATATCTCGCCCGCGACCCTGATTCTGGTCCAGGACGGCCCGCGCCTCTTGCTCGCGCAAAAGCCGGGGTGGGGGACACGCTGGAGCATTCTTGCGGGGTTTGTCGAGCCGGGCGAGTCGCTGGAAGACTGTGTGCGCCGGGAAGTGGAAGAAGAAGTCGGCGTCCATCTCGGCGCTGTGCTGTATGCCGGTTCCCAGCCGTGGCCGTTCCCGCACCAGCTTATGATCGGGTTCACCGCCGAGTTCCGCAGCGGCGAGCTGAACCCGGACGGCGCGGAGCTGGAGCGGGCGGCGTGGTTTACGCGCGAGACTTTGCCGGACCTGCCGCCGCCGGTGAGCTTGTCGCGGCAGATGATTGACCGGTGGGCGGGGCAGAAATAGAACCGGCACGGATGGGGAACCGGCACTTCCAGTACCGGTCCCTACTGCCGCCCGTTTCGTCTTTTCTCGTCTTTACCTAAGCGCCGCCGTCTGACCGGAAGCTCCAAGAGCGCGGAGCGTGAAGGACCCGGACAGGCTTTTCCCCGTTACGGCATGGATGGCGTGGGCTTCCACCCAGCTTCCGCTGAGGCCGTGCGGGCCGGCGACCTCGCGGCTGGCAAACAGCGTCGTACCCGTCGCCGCCGTGTTGGCACGGCCCACGAGGGGCAGGTCGGCGGGCAGCAGCGCCACGCCCAGCCCGTTGCTGCCCGTCAGCGTCATCCAGTGCAAGCCGCGCTTAGAGGCGCGGAACAAAGTCTCGCCTGCCATGGTTGTTCCCGAAGGCTCGCCGAGATGTCCGGCAGGGTAGTCGGTAAAGAACGAGTCGCGCTGCCAAGCCATACGGGTCATGCCGGCCGGTACGGCGAACTTGACTCCTTCTTCCCAAAGCCCGGTGTCGGGTGCGGTCCAGTTCAGGGTCCAGCGGACCGTCATCTCGGCATTTGGCTGGATGTCGTAGATGGTCGCGAGTGTTCCGAGCGTCGTGCCGCCCGCCGCTGCCAGCACAGTGCTGGAAACGGAAACTTGGGTTGCGCCGTTTGCTCCCGGTTTCGCCGAGACCTGGGCATCGGTCGTGACCGGTGGCTGCTTGGCGGCGTACATGCCCTGTTCACCGCCCGCTTTCGCCTCTCCTAGGTTGAGGGTTGGGCCGCCGAGCAGCAAGGGATGGCCGCCGACGTTCCAGGACTGAACGGTTCCGGTGCGCTTGTCGAACGTGACCTGCTGAACGGCATTGCGGACCGTGAGCGTATCCGGGCTGTCCTGCGTCGTCAGTGCGCCGCCGGAGGCTAGGGCCGCAGGCGCGGCGGGAAGCGGCACGCCGTCCACGGCCAGGTTGTAGGCGATTACCGAGGAGCCGTCGGGATGCAGAAACTCCAGCCGCAGCGTGGTCATGCCGACGGGGGCAGGGAACGATGCCGTGACGGACTGCATCGGCGCACAGGCAATCGGCAGGACGCCGGATTGCAGCGTGGACCCGCCGCCGAGCGCCGTCCAGCGGCAGGTCAGTTCTTTGAGGTCGGTAAACGAATAGTGGTTCGTGACCGGCACGGTACAGGCGCCGCCCGCCGGGCTGACGGTGCGGGCCGAGACGACGACCGGGCTGTAAACGGTTTTGACGATCCACCATTCGGGCTTGGGATGGCGGTAGCCGTCTACAATGCCTTTGTTGTTCTCATCGCGCAGATGGTCCGGGCCGTAGTAGAAGTCCTGGGTCGTGTCGTCGTTCTTGTCGGCGATGCCCTGGCTCTGCCATTCCCAGATAAACGAGCCGAGGATGTTGGGGGCCTTCCAGAGCTTGTCCCATGTTCTCACAAGCGTCTCGGACCACAGATCGGACGCACCGGGATCGTAGTCCTGGACTTCCTTCTCGTAGAAGGTATGCGGATGCTCGGTGATGTTGGCACCCCATTTCGTGTCCCGTGCGTAACGATCTATGGAATCCGGGCCTGGATAGTGGTCATCCTTCCAAAGCTGGCCCTTGATACTGCCGGGGTCCTGCCCTGAAACGAACGCCGGACGGGTCGGGTCCATCTTGTTGACGAGGTCGAGCACCCTCTGCGAATCGATTCCGTTCGGGTTCTCGTTGCCGAGGCTCCAGGCCAGAACGCAGGGCCGGTTCTTGTCCCGCGCCACGGTTTCCTGCCCGCGCTGCAACAAATAGGGAGCGTAAGCGGGGTCTTTCACCTGGTCGTTGATCCAGCAGTACGGCACTTCGTCCAGGATGTACATGCCCTTTTCGTCGCACAGCTCCAAAAAACGCTGGGCATGGTTGTAGTGGCTGGTGCGGACCGCGTTGATGTTGGCAGCCTTCATCAGCGTCAAATCTTTGACCCAGTTGGCCTCGGTCAGTGCAAAGCCGCGGTCCGACCAGAAATCATGCCGGCAGACGCCGGTGCATTTGATCGGCATCCCGTTCCACAGCACGACGTTGTTCTTGACCTCGATTTGCTTGAACCCGAACCGCTCCTCGGCCTGTTCCACGGGCTTCCCATTGCTGGTCATCGAGAAGACGACATAGTAGAGGTTCGGCTTCTCCGCCGACCACAGGGCGGGCGCTGTAACCGGAGCGCTCATTGCAACCAGTGCGGTGCCGTCTTGTCCAAGACTGCCCGTGCCGGACAGGCTCACGCCCGCCGAATGCCCGTCCCTGCGGTAAAGTTTTCCGGTGACGGCCACGGTTTGCCCCGGCGTCCCCGTTACATGCACCTGCGTCACTAAAGTGGCGTCCCGGTAATTCGCAGCGAGCGGCGTCCGCACGACAATGTCGTCCATGCGTGTCTGCGGGACGGCGATCAGCGACGTGTCCCGGTAAATGCCGCCCATCGCCTGGAAGTCGCCGGTCTCGGCGTCGTCGGAAGGCGTGGTTTTTGAGACGCGCACCGCCAGCAGGTTCGGCTGGCCCGGCTTGATTAGTCCGGTCAGATCAATGTCCCAGGCTGTGTAGCCGCTCTCGTGATACCCGGCCTTTTGGCCGTTGACGAACACCTCCGCGCCGTCGAGTGCGCCGTCGAAGTGCCAGTAAATTCGCTTGCCGGCCCACGCGGCGGGGACGTTGACGACGCGCCGGTACAGGCCGACCGTGTTGTCCACGCTGTCGTAAGTGGGAACCGAGTAGCCGGCCAGTTCCCAGTTGGAAGGCACGGAGACAGTGGCCCATTTCGCGTCATCGAAACTGGGGGCAGTGAAGGCATTTTGCGCTGCCACCGACAAATGCACAGTCTTCGGCACGGGCGGATGCCAGGCGACCTGCTGCCCATTTTCGGTCGTGCGGATTTGGAATTCCCGCAGCGATGCCCAATGCGCCCCGGAGGTGCCAAGGACGGTGATACGGACGTAGCGGACATCGGCGGGCGTCAGCGTGATCGGGCCGTTGCCGATCCCCGGCGCGGCGGTCTCGTCCGCCAGGGTCTTCCAATCGCCGCCTTTCACCCGTCCTTCAATGCGGCAGGTGTAGGTATCGGTCGGAAACTCCCAAAGGAGAGTCGCGCCGGAGACGTGCCGAGCCTGCCCCAAATCGGCTTGAAGCGACTGGGGGAAACTGCCGCCGTTCGCACACCAGCGAGTGTCCGGGCTGCCGTCGAAAGCGTTCTCCGGCGGGTTTTCGCCCTGGCTGCTTGAGGTTGTCAGGGCGTGCGACACAGGGGCGGCCGGCACGAACTGCTTGGCCCCGTTGATGAGTCCGTGCGTAAGCTGAAACCGCCAGGAGCCGGTCACCGGCAGGTTCCACGGGTTATGGGCACGAAGCAGGTCCGGCGGCATGGGCGCGGAGGCCGGCAGGGGCAGCGGGAGCGAGGCGGGCGAAACGCGCCCGACATCCTGGGCCAAAGACGGAGAGGCGAGCAGAGCAGAGAGCGGAATCAAGAGAGAGGCGAGGTGCCGTATCATAATTTACCTTTCGTGAAATCTACAAAGCAGAAAAGCTACAAAGCCGAGTACCGAAAACGAGAGAAGCGCACATCCCCAGCGCCGCTTGCCGCAAGCGCCGGACGCGCGGCTTGGAAGCCGCCATGCTGTCCATTTTGATCGAAGTCCGAAACATCAAAGTCCGCGAGGAGACTTTGCCATTTCTGTCCGTCCATACTTGCTAGAACCTCGACACGGTTCTTGCGGTTCACCAGTCGGAGCCAGGCGGTTTCAGATGCCCAATCGCGGGAGGCAAGCTGCCCCTTTGGGCCGTAGACAGTGATTTGGCCGTTCTTCAGCTCGGCAAAGACCGCGACATTCGGATTATATTCCAAACCTAACGCGGCGCCGCACCCGCTTTCAGTTTCGGCCGTGACCTGCACGAGATAGCTTTCATCGCGTGCCCGAACAGTAAGGGGCGAGCTTTCCGCATAGGAATTGCCTTTCGCCTGAACGATCAGCACGCCGCCTCCTACTTGGAAGCGGCTCATATCGGTCTCTTTCCAGGCGCCCCACGTTGCCCTAAGAACAGGCGACTTAAAATCATCCGACAGCGCAAGCATGGGCCGCTGCGTCACGCCCATCGGGGCGGGCATCGGCTCGCCCCGGCGCAAGCCGAGCGGTGCACTCGGCCAGCCGTCAGGGGTCCAGTGGACCGGCTCCAACAGTGTGTTCCGGCCCAAAGTTTGGAAGCCTTTGCGGTAGCCGTGATACACGAAGTACCAGCGGTCATCAGGCGTGGAAACTAGGGTACCATGTCCGACGGACCACCAGTCTTCCTCCGCGCTGTAGGTGTGGATCAGCGGGTTGTGCGGCGAATTCTCCCACGGGCCGAGCGGCGATTTGGAACGTGCCACAACGGCCATGTGGCTCGTCGGCGGCCCTGCGGTCCCGCCCTCCGCGCAGATGAGGTAGTAATACTCGCCGCGCCGCGTCAGCTTCGGGCTTTCCAGCCAGAAGCCTTCCGTTTTCCAGTCGCTCGGAAAAACCCAGCCGTCATAGACTTTCGTCCGTTCTCCCACTGTAGACAAGCCATCGGGACTGAGTTCGACGGCATGGCCGCCGGCGGTGTACAGGTAGCGCTTCCCATCCGGTCCTACCACATGGGCCGGGTCAATGTCGCCGATTTTCAGGTCAATCGGGGTGCTCCAGGGTCCGCTTGGGTGGTCTGCATGAACGACAAAAATCCCACCCATTGGGAAATAAATGAAGTAGCGCCCTTCATGCTCGACCATGTCGGGCGACCAGACTTCCCCGTGGGTGTTATCTGCGTCCTGGAGTGCGTGCGAGATAGGCATCCAGTTCACCAGGTCGCGCGAGTGCCAGACCACCAGCCCAGGCGCGTAGGAGTAGGACGTGTGGGTCATGTAGAAGTCCCCACCCACGCGGAGGATGGTGGGATCGGGATAGTCACCGGCGAACAGCGGGTTCTGGAACGTGGCCGGGGCGGCGTGCTTCTGCGGCCTGCGCCCCCACGCCGCTGGCAGAAAGCCCGTGAGTATGGCTGCCGACGCACCCGCCGCGACGCGAAGCAGTGTGCGGCGCGAGAGCTGGGCCGGGTTTTGCGTCAATTCGGTATCCTTTCAGGCTCAAGCACAGGCGACGAGCAGCATTTAGGGGGTCTCACCTGGCGATAAGGCCCGCCGGGTATCGGCTGCGGCAGCAGACGTGAAGCCGCTGCCGCTTTCGATGAGAAGCCGTCGGCGACTGCCAGCCGCCGCCAGTCTGACGAGGTTTGTCCAAACAAATCCGGTTGAAGAAAGCAGGTCCGCACCGCGTCTCGGCCGGTGGCGGGATGAGCCAGCCTCTAATCAGCGTTTATCGTTTCGCCATAGAAGAAAGTCATGGTCAGAGGGCTGGATAGCTTCGCAGGCGGGACTTGGGTCGGAGCAGTGCCGCCATTCACCCAGGAGACGGAAGACACTTTCAGGTACTTTGCGTGGCCGTCCGCCGCCACATAGTTGTTTGACCGATCCACGGAATTGTCATGCCATTTGGCGAGCGGGGCGGCGTTGTCGGTGTTCCAGTCCGCTTGGCCTGCATATCCTTTTGTATCAATACCATCCAGCGGAACTGAAGGGTCGTAGCCCAAGTTCGGGTCCGGCGGGTCACCAACTCTTGCCTCTCCTTCATAGAGAAGGACGGTAGACGCGGGACTGACAAATAGCCCGAGTTTCAGTCCGCGTGAGGCAACCGAGAAGTCATCGTTCCAAATTGCATAGTTCATGGAATAGGAAACTTTTGTTTTAACATTTGGAGCCGCCGCCAGAGGCGGTGTACTGTCGTCGGGACAGGTATAAACAGCAGTAGACTTGACGAACGGATAAATCATGTTCGCCCAGCCGCCAGCGTAGCCATGGTAGCCGGGGTAAATAGCGGTGACGCACGGGTAGCGCTCATTGGAATCCTGAGTGTACTGCACAAAGGCCAAGCCGAGCTGCTTCATGTTGGACAGACAGGACGTGCGGCGTGCGTTTTCGCGTACTTTCTGGAACACGGGGAATAAAATCGCGGCGAGAATGGCGATAATGGCGATGACGACGAGCAGTTCAATGAGCGTGAAGCCTCCGGATTTAGAACGACGATGCATAATAATGATACCCTTTCTCAAATGACATCTTTCAGTGATCAAGATGCCGGTTCATGCTCAGGAAAGGGCCGGAAGAGACCTCCTCCGGCCGAGCGATGGCTGCCGCAGCTAAAGCCCACTGCTTACTTGACGCTGAACGTGACCACGTAGTTACCATAGGTGCCAGTAGATCTGGCGGTGCCGGCGGCGGTTAAATATCCCGCGGGGGGGATAGGAGCAGATTGATCGTTGTTGGGATCGGTCGCGTTCAGGCCCGGTGAAACTGATGTGCTATGCAGCCATTTAACATGCCCATCGGACATGAGGTAGTTGGCGTTGTCGGTATGACGCGGTTTCGTGCCTCCATTGGGGTCAGGGTTGCCGGCTAGGACTCCCATCGCATAGTTTGTGCCAATGTTCACCGCGCCTTTGTTTACAGCTTTATTGGCGGCGTTGTTGTACGGCAATCCATCAGCCACCGGCGAATTGATTTCAGCGGTTCCCAGCGAAGGCAGCTTGTAGTTGCCGTCAAAGCAGCTCACTTCGCACAGCAGCACTGTCTGCGTCGGGGCGTTGAAATCCGCCAAGGTGGCCGGTGCTCCCGGTGTGACTCCCGTTCCCCCGGTTGGGATATTTTGGTTGAGGCCGTAGCTGATGACCTCGTAGCTGTCGTCCGGGCAAAGGAACACGCCGTTGCTTTTGACGAAAGGATAAATCTGACCGGCCCACCCGGTTCCCTGCCCATAATTCTGGTCGCCGACGGGAGCTGAGCCGCTGGGATACTTCTCATCCGCGTCCTGAGTGTACTGCACAAAGGCCAAGCCGAGCTGTTTGAGGTTGGACTGGCAGGAGGCGCGGCGTGCGTTCTCGCGCACCTTTTGGAACACGGGGAATAAAATCGCGGCGAGAATGGCGATAATGGCGATGACGACAAGAAGCTCGATAAGCGTGAAGCCTTGAGAATGACGACGGCGTTGCATAGTTCAGACCCTTTCGTGCGGTAGTGGCTTTAAGGAGCAGTTTGGAGCCATGCCAACTGCTGTCTTAAAGCATTATAGGTTTCGTTTGCATGAGTACCAAACGAAGTATATCATGCTTTGGAACCTTTGTCAACAGGTTTATCTGTCGGCGATGAAACTAATTTTGGTACCATTTTGTTCAGCTTGGTGCCATTTCACTGCTTGCTCTCGTCACCAGGCGCAGCGGCAGCTCGATAGACCTCGGCGGCGACAGCGGCTCCTGAAGACGGCGCAGCAGCAGGTCTACGGCCGTCCTGCCGATCTCCTCATAAGGCTGCGCCGCCGTGGTCAGCCCGATGCCGCCTGGAAGGGCCGGAACAATGTCGTCAAACCCGGTCAGCGCCACATCCTGCGGCACAGACAGGCCGAGGTGTTCAAGCCGCTCGGCTAGACTGACCGCCATGTAATCGGTGAAGCAGACGGCGGCTGTCGGGCGCTGCTCTTTCGGCAGCCCAAACACGGCATCTACCACGGTCCATTCCCGCCCGTCTTGATGGCGCGGGATGGTCAGGATCAGTTCGGTCAAGTTTGCAGCAGTTTCGCCGCGCATGGCATCTAAGTAGCCTTGAACGCGGTCCTGAACCGACTTAATCGGCTCACTGCGGGTGACGTGGGCAATCCGGCGGTGGCCCTGCGCGATGAGCTGCCGGGTCATCTCAAACAGCGCTTTGTAGTTTTCAATCCCGACAAAATCAACCGAGGCGCCGGAAATCTTTCGGTCAATCAAGACAAGGGGAACAGTCTGGCTGACTTCCTCAACGAGTTCACGGTTGCGCCGGTAAGCATAGGGGTAAAACACAGCCCCGCCGAATCCCTGATCCCGGATGTAGCGCAGATGCTCCGCTTCCCGCTCTGCATTGCTTTTCTCAGAATGAATCTCTCCGCTGATGTCTAAAAACACAGCATGATGCCCTGAGGGCATCAGCGCCTGGTTCATGCCCCAAAAGATGCGCTGCTGCGAGGTTCCGGCGTGTTCCAGCGGCCCGCCGCCGTGCCACATGATCAAGGCAATCAGATTGGAGGCCGAAATACGGGAAGACGTCTTAAAACCTGCGGCCGGCGTCGTCTCACGCGGCTGAGCGCGTGGAAAGCCTTCCACCGTCGGCCGGCAGTTCGGGCGGTGAGAAACAAGGCCCTCGCGGACCAACCGCTCAATCGCGGCTCGCACGGAGCGCCGGTGAACGCCTAAATCGGCGGCCAGGGTCCGTTCGGTCGGAAGCAGCTCTCCCGTTTTGTAGGCGCCGGAGCGGATTTGTTCAGAAAGAAAGCCTGCCACGCGCTCCGAAGCGCTCTTTCGGCCGGCGTGTGGTACCATCGGGGGAGACAAAAGGGTCATAAAGCTACTCCAAGCGGCGGACGCCGGTTCCTGTGATAGCTCTATCTTACCAAATTTTTGGCTCAAAATAGGCGGAGAAGTCGAACGCTTATGGAACCAGAGGGAAAGCGAAGAGCAGGGGGAAAGCAGAAAAGAAAGCGGGCGGGTGCAACCCGCCCATTCTCAAACTCCTATTCAGAGCGGGGTGGACTACGCGGCGACAGCGGTGGCGGCCCGCTTCATCAAGCGGGATTTCCGGCGGGCGGCGGCGTTCTTATGGATGATGCCGCGCTTCCAGGCTTTGTCAATCACGGAAACGGTCTTGGCGACACTGGCGGCGACTTCTTCGGGCTGGGCAGCGCCAGCCGCGATCAAGTTCCGGCTTTTCTTCATGTAGGTCTTGATCTGGGACTTGGTCGCCTGATTGCGAAGCTGCCGCTGGCGCGAGCGCTTGACATCTTTGATGACGGATTTGATATTGGGCATGGCGTGAATGGCTCCTCGAAATAACACTCGGCGTGTAGCGAATGTGCGTGAGTATACCCGAACCGCCGCCTTGATTGCAAGAGAGGACCACGATGGACAGCATTGAGCGCGAAAAATATATTTCTCCCATGCCTGCCTGCATCAAATACTTGGCATGATTTATGCATACACTCAAAAGTACGAATTCCTGGCGAAGAGGAGACAGGCACGATGATTAGCGGAAAAGTCAAATGGTTTAACGACACGAAGGGTTACGGGTTTATTGAGCTGGCACAGGGCAAAGATGTCTTTGTCCACTACTCGGTGATTGAGGCGGACGGCTACCGTTCCCTGCGCGAAGGACAGGAAGTGGCCTTCGAGCTGGAAAAAGGCCCGAAAGGCGACCATGCGACCAAAGTCGTCATGGCGGAAATTGTACTAGCGGAGCCTGCGCCTGCTGTTTAACGATGAGTTCGCGATTTGCCGGGTTTGCTGTTCCGGCCTTTTATTCTTATTCCAAGCACTTTCATTCCAAGCACTTATCACGAAGCGCTGCGGCTACCAAAAGCCGTAGCGCTTTTTTGTGTCTTGGGACAAGTGACTAAACGCACTTGCCTCCTCTCGCTCGCCCTTTTCTTCCCTGCTTACAGCTTGCTGTAGTGCAGCGGGGTCAGCGGTGGGAACTTGTGTGAGTTTTGCAGGGCCGTGATACGCTCCTGCGTGTGCTTGATCCGGTCGGAGGTCAAGGGGTGATCCGAAAGGAAATCACCGCCAACTCCGCCGCCGCCGTTGCCGCTGATCTTCTCCAGTGATTGAAACAGCTCGATCATGCCCTGCGGGTTGTACCCGGCGGCGACCATATTTTGCAGGCCGCCCTGGTCCGCCTGGTCTTCCTCACTGCGCGAGAACTTCAAGCCGATGGCATTGTCAGCCAGTCCGGCGATGGTCTGCGCCGCCTGCCCGGCATGGAAAACGCCCAGCAAAACGCCGAGGCCGGCCTGCCGCTCCTGCTGCTTCGCGTTTGCTTTCGCCCAGTGCTGCAAGCGCACATGGGTCATCTCATGGCCGGTGACCCCTGCCAGCGCGTCATCGGTCGGCAGGATCTTGTACAGGCCCGTGAACATGAACATGTTGCCGCCGGGCAGAGCGAACGCATTGACCGTCGGGCTGTCCAGCACATGGAACTTGTAGTCCCAGGTCGCGCGGTCGGAGGCCGGCAGGGCGCGGACCAGCCGCTGCCCAATCGCGTTAAAGTGCTTCGCGCGGGCATCAAAGACTTCGTGGTACTGCTGCAAGACCTGCGCGGCGGCCTGGTCGCCGACCTTCTTCTGGTCGTCGGGGCTGGCGGCCGCAAAAAGTCCGGCCTGCGCCGGCGACGACAAAAGCAGTGGGGCCGCCGCGACGGAAAGGCCCGCCAAAGCCGCGTTCCGCAAAAACCGCCGCCGTCCATTCCTATTCTCTTGTTCCAACTCGTCTGTCATGTTCTTGCTCCTCATGCTGAATAATAGTGACTGTTTCTTCGACAGTATACCCGCACAAAAGGTTCCAGCTACTTCCTTCCAGCAAGCGCGAAAACTCAGTCGGCGCAAAAATACTTGGCTCCTGATGCGCCGCAAAGCAGGAAAAAGCGGACACGGACGCGAAAAGGGAAGGCACCATGTCCGACACGCCCCCCGAAGAACTTGCCCTGCTTCAAGAAGCCGCCGGACTTCTGGGGCGGACCCTGGACCCCGCCGTCATCTACCGCACCCTGGAAGCGATGGCTTCCCGCGCGATGGACTGCGCCAGCCTGCTGGTGTCTATCTACACGCCGGAAGACGGCCTTATCCGCTGCGTTTACGCCTCAGTGGATGGCCAGGCAGTCGCGACGGAAAACTTTCCGCCGCTGCCGCTGGAACCCAGTGGGCGCGGGATGCAGAGCCGGGTCATCCGCTCCGGCGAGCCGCTGATTATCCCCGATGCCGTCGCCGCCGAACAAACTCAAAGCAGCCGCTTTTATGCCCAGGGCGACGGCAGCCTCACTGCCCTGCCAAACCCCGACAAGCCGCGTGTCCAGTCTTTGATGATTGTCCCGATCCAGCTTGAAGGCCAGGTCTTAGGCACGGCCCAGGTGATGAGCCATGAGAAAAACGCTTACACGCCGGACAATCTGCGGCTGCTGGAAGCCCTCTTGATCCAAGTGGCGGCAGCGACCCGCAATGCGTTTTTGTTCCAGAAGATGCGCCGTGAGCTGGCCGAGCGGATCAAAGTCGAGGCGGAAAATGCGCGGCTGCTGGCCGAGGTTGAGACCAATGCCCTGCGCCAGCGGGCGTTCCTGCGGGACGTTCTCGCAAGTGTTACTGATGGCCGCCTCCAGCTTTGCAATACACCCGAAGACCTGCCCCATTCACTGCCCCTTTCGTCGGCGCCGGTGCCTCTCACTGCGACTGAGGGCCTGCGGCAGCTTCGGCATGAAGCGCTGGCGGCCGCCGCTGCGGCTGGCCTGCCGGACGACTGTGGGTACGACCTGGCCCTTGCAGTCGGGGAAGCGGGCATGAACGCCATTGTCCACGCCGGCGCGGGAACCGGCCAGGTCTTGTGGGACACGGGGCGACAGTGTGTCCAGGTGCGGATTGAAGATCAGGGGGAAGGGATTGCGGTTGAGAACCTGCCCCAAGCCACGCTGAAGCGCGGCTACAGCACAAAGTCAACGCTGGGCCACGGCATGAAGATGATTTTGCAGACAGCCGGCTGCCTGTGGCTCCTGACCGGGCCGACCGGAACGACGGTCGTGCTGGAACAAGATGCCCACCCGACCGAAGACGATGTTTCCGGCTGGCTTTAATCCGGGTACTGTCGTTTTAGGGTACACCAAGACCAAGGGGATAACAAAAAATGGCGAACGAAGATGTGGTTGAAGGCAAGCTGAAGCAGACCGAGGGCAAGGTGCAGGACGCCGCCGGCGATGTCACCGGCAACACGAACGATGATTTGGAAGGCAAGGCCAAGCAGGTCGAAGGCAAGGCGCAGGAGCTGTTCGGCAAGGCCAAAGAAGCGGTTCACGACGCGACAAAGTAAATTGGGCGAAAACCTACTTTCAGAGCGGCTCGGCATCACTGCCGGGCCGCTTTTTCGTGTTCCGCTTTTTCGTGTTCTGCTATGCTATAATTCCGTATGGCATTAAGCGCCTCTTCTTCCCGGCATCTGCTGTGGGTGTGGCTGAAGTTGAGCGCGTCGTCGTTCGGCGGCGGGACGGCGACGCTTGCCCTGATCCGCCGGGCGGCAGTGGATGAGCAGGGGTGGGTCACCGGCGAGGAGTTCGGGCGATACTGGAGCCTGGTTCAGCTCGCGCCGGGAATTAATTTGCTTGCGCTGACCGTGCTGCTAGGGCGGCGCGTGGCCGGGCTGCGCGGGATGGCGCTGGCATTAACCGGCCTGCTTTTGCCGAGCGCGGCGCTGACCATTCTGCTGACGGCGGCTTACGCGCATTCCCAGCATTTAGCGGTGGTGCAGGCGGCCCTGCGCGGCATTGTCCCGGCGGTCGCGGGCCTCGGCCTCCTCACAGCCTGGCAGATCGCGCGTCCGTTGCTGACCCGTCCCGCCCGCCCGGTCATTCTGCTCGGCAGTGCGTGTGCCGCCTGGCTGGGTTCCGTTCCCGTGGTGGCGATTTTGCTCCTCGGCGGCCTGTTCGGCGCGGCTGCCGGGAGGCGGCGTCCTTGACCCATTCGAGCTTCGGCTGGCTGCTGTTCTTCTGGCTGTTTTTAAAAGCCTCGCTCTTTTCGACCGGCGGCATGGGCAGCCTGCCGAGTTTGCATGCCGACCTGCTCGCGCGGCGCTGGGCGTCGCAGCGGCAGTTCGCCGAGGCGCTGACCATCGGGCAGTTGTCGCCCGGCCCGAACGGCCTGTGGGTCGTCAGCCTCGGCTACCTTTCCGGCGGCCTGCCCGGCAGTCTGCTGGCCCTATTCGCGCTCCTGCTGCCGCCGCTTCTGGTACTCGCGATTGAGCGCGGCTACCGGCGTGTGCAGGACCATCCTGCCGCCGAGGGGTTTGTCGCCGGTCTCGGTCTTGCGGTCTCCGGGGTTTTTGCGGTCGCTCTCGCGGGCATCCTTCGTGATGCCGGCCTCAGCCTTCGCACGGAGACGCTCGCCGCCGGGGCGATTGCGCTGGCCTTGACAAAGCGTGTCCCGCTCTTCGGCATCGTCAGCCTGGCGGGGATTGCGGGAATCCTGTGGCGCTGACGAAGAAAGAACGCGGCAAAAGAGTCCCCCTGTCCTGCACCACAGAAAGCAATTCATTGACCTTCACCATTGCTATTCTCGCCGGAGGCCAAAGCCGGCGCATGGGAACCGACAAAGCCGCACTCCAAATCGGCGGCATGACGCTTCTAGAGCGCACGGCGCGTCTGGCCCTCGCTGTCAACCCTGCCGTGCTTGTCATAGGCCGCGTATGTCCTCACGGCTGGCCTTTGCCCGAAGTGAAGTTTGCGGAAGATGCCGAGGCCGGACTGGGGCCTGCGGGCGGTCTGGCGACGGCCCTGCGCCAGACGCAAAGGTCGGTGCTGGCGCTGGCCTGCGATCTGCCGCTTCTGACTGAAGAAGCTTTGCGCTGGATCGCCGCGCAGGCAAAATCGCGGTGTGGACCGTCAGGACTGGTCACAGCAAATGGAAAGCAGTGGGAGCCGCTGTTTTCAATCTACCTGCCTGCGTGTCTTCCCCTGATCGAAGCGCGTCTTGCCGAAGGCCGCCGGTCTTTGCAGGGGCTGATTGAGGCCGGAGAATTTGCGTTTGTTCAAGCCCCGGAGTGGCTTGCCGTTCAACTTGCCAATGTCAACACGCCGAAAGAGTGGCAGGAGAAGACAGGGAAGCCCCCCGCCCCAATAAAACCCTAATCCTGGGGAGCCGGAGTAGGAAAACCCACCCCGCCGCAAGCGTCGGCCCTCCCGAAGCGGGAGGGCGAGGAGTTTTGTGAGGTGAACTCTTTCCCTCTCCGTTTCGGGGAGGGTGGCGAGGAACGAGCGGGAGGGGTTCTCCGTATGGCTGCCCAGAATTAGAGCGGGGACTGCTACGGCTCCAAAACAACTTTTCCGGTGGTCTGACGCGCCGAAATCGCCTCGTGCGCTTTGGCGGCGTCTGCCAGCGGGAACGACTGCGTGCTGATCTTCAGCTTGCCGCTTGTGACCCAACCGAGCAACTCTTCCATTCCGCGTCCCCACTCGGCGGCGCTGGCGTACAGGTTGTAGCCGCGCAGGGTGATGTTCTTGCCGACCATCGGCCAGAGGCGGTCGGAGCCAAGAGGGCTGCTGCTGCCGGACTGCCCGCCGAAGACAAGCCAGTGCGCCTTCGGGCCGAGCGTGTCGAATGCTTCGCTGCCGAGATCGCCCTGCGAGTCTAAGAACACGCTGACCCCCGCCTCACCCGCTTCCGCGATGACCGACTTCGACCAGCCCGGCTGCGTGTAATCAAAGACAGCGTCCGCGCCGAGCGATTTGACGAGATCGTGCTTGGATGGCGACGCGAGGCCGATTACCTTGCCTGCGCCTTTGAGCTTTGCAATCTGCACCGCCAGCGAGCCGACCCCGCCCGCCGCGCCGGGGATCAGCACGGTCTGGCCCGCCTGCAACTGTCCCGTTTCCAGCAGGAAGTAGGCTGTCAATCCCTGAATCAGCAGCGCGGTCGCCGGTCCAAAGTCTAGCTCATCGGGCAGGACATAGGTGTTGGCGGTGTCCAGAACAGCATAGTCTGTATAGCCGCCGCTGGGAACAAATGCCATCACGCGCGTGCCGCGCTGAAACCCCTGCACGCCCTCGCCGCGCTGCGAGACCGTTCCCGCGACCTCAAAGCCGGGCCGAAACGGGGCGCTTGAAACGGCAGGATAGTGGCCTTCGCGGGCCATGATGTCGGCAAAATTGACGCCGGATGCCTTCACTTCCACGACAATCTGCCCCTCTTTAGGTGCAGGCGTCGGCTCTTCGACCAGTTGAAGCGTTTCGGGGCCGCCGAACTGTTTGACTTCGATAATTTTCATGGGTGTTCTCCTATTGGGTTCAGTATACCAACAGGCGCAGAAATGCGAACCGGCTCAAGCGCTAAAGACGCCTGAGCCGGGACTGCGCTGACAAGATGATGTCAAGAAACTACGGCACGTCGTAGGAGAAGTAGGTTTCGTACTTGCAGCCGTTCGCAAGCGTTGTAAACACGTTTTCCGGGTTGCCGAGAATGTATTTCGCGTGGCCGTCCAAAAAGCCGATGTTCGCGCCGGCTCCGCCTTTATGCGCCCCAGCTCCCTCGCAGCCGAAGCGCGTGATGACCTTGTCGCCGGCTTTGTTGACAATCGTGTACGAATCGGCAATGTTGGAAGTTCGCGCCGGGGTATCAATCTGGGCCAGGGCCAGATTCACGAAGTTCGTGTCGCCGCCGCTCTCATAGCCACTGCCGGGGTAGTGCGTATAGGGAAAGATGTTCGGCCCCGTTACGTTTGGGTAGCACTGCGCGGGGTTAAGCGAGCCATAGACGGCGTTCTTCGCCATGCCGTAGTGCGACAAATACGACTTTGGCGGGAAATCTCCGCCGGCGAGGGCGCCGCTGCCGGGCGTGCCGTCACCGTCGCAGAGCGACGAGTCGGAGGCGGCAGACGCTTTCTGCTCGCTGTAGGAGGGGCAAAACAGCAGGTCTTTGCTTTTCAGGTACGGCTGGAGTAAAGAAGTCCAGGAGCCTTTGATTTGGTCGGCGATGGGGTCAGTATTTTTGTTGATATTAGACGGCACGATGACTTCATCGTAGTCCTGCGTGTACTGAAGCTGGGCCAGGCCGATCTGCTTGATGTTGGACAAGCAAGCGGTCGTGCGGGCGCTTTCGCGGACCTGCGAGAATACGGGGAACAAAATCGCGGCGAGAATCGCGATAATGGCGATGACGACGAGCAGCTCAATTAACGTAAAACCGCGACGGGGCAGCGTAAACGCGCGGGCAGGAAAGGTGCGGACGGGGCAGGGCATAGTCAAATCTCCATTCTTGAAAACAGCACAGACGCGGCACATCAGGGAACGCGGCAGTGCGTGACAAGAACAGGGGACAAAAGCAGTCGTTGCTTTCGCTGGTGAGTATGAAGTATTTCCTCGGCTTTGTCAAGAGGAACCGGATCGGGTAAAAGCGAGTTGAAGAACAAAGCCCACGGATTTCAATCCGTGGGCTTAACAGAAGTTATTGGAGACACATTCAACATGGCGGATAAACCGAATTTTGGACTGACGGGCCTCGCAGTCATGGGCCAAAACCTCGCGCGGAACGTCGCGCATAAGGGCTTCCCGATTGCCGTCCACAATCGCACGACCGAAAAAACAGACAAGTTCATGGAGCAGCATGGCAGCGAAGGGGCATTGACAGGCTCTAAAGGCGTCGAAGACTTTGTAAATGCTTTGCAGACGCCCCGCGCGATTATGATCATGGTCAAGGCCGGCCAGCCGGTAGACGACGTGATTGCCGAGCTGAAGCCGCTGCTGGCGAAAGGCGACCTCTTGATTGACGGCGGCAATTCGCTGTTTACGGACACCGAGCGGCGGGTCAAAGAGCTGACCGCTGACGGATTTCTCTTTCTCGGAACCGGCGTGTCCGGCGGCGAGGAAGGGGCGCTGAACGGCCCCAGCATCATGCCCGGCGGCAGCGAGGACGCCTACAAGATCGTCGAGCCGATCTTTACCAAGATCGCCGCCCAGGTAGACGGCACGCCCTGCTGCACCTATATTGGCGACGGCGGCGCGGGCCACTATGTCAAGATGGTCCACAACGGCATTGAGTACGCCGACATGCAGCTTATCGCCGAGTCGTATGATCTCTTGAAAAACGGCGCGGGCCTGACCAACGCCGAGCTGCACGACGTCTTTACTCAGTGGAACGAAGGCGATTTGGACTCGTTCTTGATTGAGATTACCGCCCAGATTTTTGAGAAGAAAGACGACCTGGACACGGACAATGATCTGGTAGACATGGTGCTGGATAAAGCCGCCCAAAAAGGCACCGGCAAATGGACCGCCCAAAACGCGCTCGACATGGGCATCCCCGTCACCGCCATCACCGAGGCCGTCTACGCCCGTGCGCTGTCTGCGTTTAAAGACCAGCGCGTCGCCGCGTCAAAAGTTCTCCCCGGCCCATCGGGTAAGATGGACGGCGACAAACAAGCCTTTATCAACGATATTAGAGATGCCCTCTATGCCTCCAAAGTCGTTGCCTACGCGCAAGGGTTCGAGCAGATGCTGGCGGCAGCGAAGGAGTTTGGCTGGACCCTGCACCCCGGCGAGATCGCAACCATCTGGCGCGGCGGCTGCATCATCCGCGCCCGGTTTTTGGACCGCATCAAAGACGCCTACGACAGCCAGCCGGATCTCGCAAACCTCCTGCTCGCGCCCTACTTCACTGACGCCGTGAGGGACGCCCAGGACGGCTGGCGCCGCACGGTCGGCGAGGCCGCCCGCCTCGGCATCCCCATCCCCGCGTTCTCGTCCGCGCTTGCCTACTACGACGGCTACCGCCGCGAGCGCCTGCCCGCCAATCTGATCCAGGCCCAGCGCGACCTGTTCGGCGCACACACCTACGAGCGCATTGACAAACCCGGCGCATTCCATTCCCAGTGGGCAGATGAAAAACAGGAGCCAAAGTCAAAAGCCCAGCATGGGGTTGAAACCACCGGCTGACGAGAGGAAAACGCACATGAGCAGGAGCAGTCGGGCGTGGCAACTGTTTGTCACCAGCCTTTGTTTGTTCGCACTGACACTTGGTACGGCACTGGCAGACACGCCGCGCTACTCGGTCATAGATTTAGGTGTCAGCGGCAAGGGCAGCCAGGCTGAGGCGATTAACAATCGGGGCCAGGTGGTCGGCTGGCAGGACAAGGGCAGCTTTCTTTGGGAGAGCGGCAAGCAAAAGCTTATCTCGACACAACTCTATCAAGGCGCACACGCGATCAATGAAGGAGGCGCAGTTGTTGGCATTCCAGGGGAAATTCACGTCTTTCCCGCCGGGCGTTTTTCCATTTTAAGTGGTGCCTCGGCTTTTGTTTGGGACCGGGGCTATTTAGGATTTTTGTCCGGCTTCTCCGATGCGTACAGCATTAACAATCAGGGGCGGATCGCTGGTCAAAGCGGAAACCAGGCGGCGTTCTGGGACAGGAGGCGCGTCAGTGGCCCGCTGAATGATGCTCCAGACTTCATTTGGCAGAGCCTGCCGCCGCATAAGCTCAAGCCACTGCCGGGCTACCCTTACAGCGCGTTCTACGGGCTGAATGATGACAATGAAGCGGTGGGGGTTCTGTTGCGCGACCTGAACGATGTTCCTGAGCATGGACAGGCTTTCCGGTATCAGGGCGGCAAAGCGTCTCTGCTTCCGACGCCGGGACCTGGTGCCAGCGTCGCGTTCGCCGTCAACAAGGCTGGCACCATCACTGGGGCTTTCCGGCAGGCTGGCGGGCAGTGGCAGGCGATCCTCTGGCATCCGGACGGCAAATCCCAGGCGCTTGCCGCTCTGCCCAGGTCTGTCGCAACAGCCGCTCACAGCATCAATGCGAATGGTGACGCCGTCGGCTGGGCTTCCCCAAAAGCGAACAGAGGCGGCAAGTTTGCAGGTCTCGATTTAAAACCGAGTTCCCGCTCCAGGGCTTGTCTCTGGCGGAACAGACCAGCTCTTGACCCCAGCATGGTTGTTGACCTGAATACTACCATCCCCGCCGGCAGCGACTGGGTCTTGCAGCAAGCGCGGGCAATCAACGACAACGGCTGGATTGTCGGCGGCGGCATCCACCACGGCGAGTACCATGCGTTCCTGCTCATTCCGACACCGACGCCATAACAGACTAAGGCTCCAATCCAGCCGGTGACAGCAACTATGAAAATCGTACAACTGGATATTCAAGGCTTCCGCTCCCTCAAAAACGTCTCCTGGCGTCCCGGCGACCTCAACGTCGTCATCGGCCCCAACGGCAGCGGCAAGTCTAACCTGCTGAGGATGCTGGAGATGATCTCTGCCACGGCAGGGGGAAAACTAGAAACGCTGATTAACTCTTCTGGCGGAGCTAATCAAATAGTCTGGGATGGAGAAACTGGAGGGAAAGTCAATTACTGCTTGAAATTCAGCGATGCATTTATGGAAGGCGATAATCCACTGACCTATCAAGTTGAATGGCAGAATTATTCCATAGATAGAGCAATAGACTATAACATCATCCATGAGGCTTTAGATGCAGACGATGGCTTTCAATATATCGAGTACAAAGAACGCAGTGAAAGCTTTTTGAGTGAAAGCAATGGACGAATTTCAGTAAGACAGGGGCAACCAACACCTATCAAGATTGCTTACCCAAACCTCGAAACCATTTTGTCAACTGTTAATACATTGTTGTCCATTGTAAAAGGCTTTGATTTTGTCAGTATGTCTTGGTATTGTAACCAGATGACAAAGTGGTCGACATATCAAGACATTAGAGTAGATCAATCTGCTCTTATACGCCAAGCGCCTGTTTCTCGCTTGGAGCAACAGGTTTCGTCAGATGGACAAAACTTGATCAGCGTCTTGCATACGCTTTACTCAACTGACCGGAAGTTTAAGCAGGACATCAACGATGCGATGTTTGCGGCGTTTGGGGCGGACTTCGACGAGTTGATCTTTCCGCCTGCTGCCGACCAGCGGATACAGATGCGGGTGCGGTGGAAGATGCTGAAGCGGGAGCAGTCTACTGCCGACCTCTCTGATGGAACGTTGCGGTTTTTGTTTTTGATTACCGTGCTGGCTTCTCCTAATCCGCCGCCGCTGATTGCCATTGATGAGCCGGAAACGGGGCTGCATCCGTCCATGCTGCCGATTATCGCAGAGTTTGCGGTGGAAGCGGCGACGCGGACGCAGGTGATTTTCACGACCCATTCCGACCAGTTCCTCAGCGCGTTTCGGGACACGCGGCCCACCGTGACCATTGCCAAATGGGAGAACGGTGAGACGACGCTGACAACCGTGGAAGATAGCGATCTGGCCTACTGGGTCAAGGATTATTCGTTAGGCAGTTTGTTCCGTTCCGGTGAGCTGGAGAACCTCGCGTCGTGAAGTTCATTCTCTTTGTGGAAGGGCACACCGAGCATCAGGCGATTGCAGCCTTTCTCAAACGCTGGCTTGACCCGTGCTTGCCCGTTCCGGTCGGAGTGCAGACGGTGCGCTTTGATGGGTGGGCGGAAATGGTGCGTGACGCACCGCAGAAAGCGAAAATGTTCCTGGACGCGCCGAAAGGTGATGTGGTTGCTGTCATTGCCCTGCTGGATTTGTACGGGCTTCAGCTTCCCTATCCCGCTGAGGTCAATTCTGCGGCGGAGCGCATTGCGTGGGGAACAGAGCATTTGCAGCAGCAGGGCGGCGAAGCGCGGTTCCGGCAGTTCTTTGCGGTGCAGGAGACCGAAGCCTGGCTTCTCAGCCAGCCGGGGCTGTTCCCGGCGGAAATTGCCAAAAGCCTGAAAAGCAAGGACGAGAAGCCGGAACTGGTGAACAGCGACGAGCCGCCGGCAAAGCTGTTGGATCGGCTCTACAAAACCGCGACAGGGCGGGGCTACAAGAAGGTCACGGAAGCAAGGAACCTGTTCCCGGAGCTTGACCCAAGTATCGCTTACGCGAAATGTCCCCACTTGAGAACTTTGCTGGATGCTTTGCTGGAACTCGCGGGAACGGACTAAAACGATGGACAAATGGATCTTTTCGCTGAAGCTTAGGAACAGCGCGGGGGTGCTGTCTTCGCTGACGGCTTTGTTTGCCGACCGTGGGGTTTCGATTGAGAGCCTGTCGGCGCATGGGGGCGGCGGGTCGGCGGCGTCGCCTGGGACCGCCGTGCTGACGTTTGCGGCCTCAGAAGCACGGAAGGCGCATCTGGCCCGGCTGCTGGGGCGGCTGGCGTCGGTGCTGGAAGTGACGGAGTACCGCTACGATGACGCGGCTCATGCCCGGAAGTCAACACTGGCACGGGTCCCGCTTCCCGCCGACGCGCTCAAAGCCCAGGTGCCGCCCGGCATTCTGTGCGATGTCGTGGCGGCGGATGAGGTCTCGACGCTGGCTTTGCTGCTGGGGCCGCCCGCCGTGGTGGATGCGCTGCTGGCGGAGTGGAGCGGCGGCGAAGTACTGGAAGAGCAGGATTCGACGGTTCTTGTCGTCTAGGCGTGCGTGTTTAAGCGGCGCGGGGAGCGTGCTTGACGAGAACAACGCAGAGGCCGTGCGGGGCGGGGCGGAACTCGACCGTGTCGGCCAGCTCCTGCATCAGCGGCAGGCCGCGTCCGCCGCTCGCTTCTGGTTCCGGCATCAGCGGCAGGGGACTGCCGAGCGGCAGGCCGCCGCCGGTGTCGGTGACTTCGACATGCAGAGCGCCGGCGGCAGTGCGCCGGCCCAGCACATGAAACTGGCCGTCGGGACCATCCGGCGAGCCGTGCCGAACGGCGTTTGTGACGGCTTCCGTGACGGCGGTTTGGAAGTCTTCGGTGTCGGCCCGGCCAAATCCCAGCGTCGCCATCCAGTGGCCGAGCGCCTGCCGCACTTCGCCGACATAATCGGCCCGGCTGGGGAACTGGAACTGGAATAAATCGTCCTCGTCATTTTCCCACGTCAGCGCCGGCAGCGGGGCCGTCCGGGTCTCGCCGGGGTCCGTTTGTGCCTGAGCGACGCGCCGGACAACCAGCAGCGCCATGTCGTCCTGCGGACGGCCAGACGTCCACCGCATCGCGGCCTGCTGCAAGTAGGCTGCCAGCGCTCCCGGTCCCGCCTCGGCAGGCGCGGCCTCGACCAGCTTCTGCACCCCGTCAATATCCAGCAGCCGGCGCTCCGGGTCCCGCGCTTCCGTCAATCCGTCGGTATACAGCACCAGGGAGTCGCCCGGCGCAAGCGTGTCCGCTTCCTGGACGTATGCGTGTTCGGCCAGGCCGAGAATAGGACCATTGGCGTTGAGAAGACTGCTGCCGCCCCCCGCCCGCTTGATCAGCATGGACTCATGGCCAGCGCTGGCCCAGGACAAGCGCCCTGTCTTTGGGTCGAACACGGCGTAGAAGAGTGTTACGAAGTGGTCGCCCAGCCCCGCGAGATCGCTGCACAGCATCCGGTTCAGCCGGGAAACGACAAGGCCCGGCGCACCGGCCTCGGTCGCGAATGCCCGCAGCGAGTATTTGACCGTCGCCGTCTGCACCGCCGCGCTGAGGCCCTTGCCGGACACGTCGGCGATCACGAGCGCCACCCGGCCATCGGGCAGCGCAAACGCATCGTAGTAATCGCCGCCGACTTGGGCTTCTTCGAGGCCAGCCCGGTAGTTCGCCGCAAGCGCCAGACCCGGCAGCTCGTCGGGGATGTCAGTCAGAAAGGCTGACGAGAGCATGTCGGCGACCCGGTGCTCCCGTGCATACAGCCGGGCGTTTTCAAGCGCCAGCGCAAGAATATCCGCGACTGCCGACATGAACGCCGCCTCATCCCGGCTCCAAAACCGCGCTTTCTCGCCGCGCTCCTCGGCCAAAAGCACCCCGCCAAGCTGGCCGCGCGAGAAGACGGGAGAGCCGATCCACGCCGGGGCACCGCCGGAAACAACCGCCGAATGCCCCTGGCTCCAGCCTTCCACCACTTCGGGCGGCCAGTCGGTGAGTGCGGCCCTACCGCCGTCTGCCGGACCGAAGCCGGACGCCGCATACTGCTGCGGCGCGGCTTCCAGCGTGCTGCGTGCCGGGTCGAGCCGCAGAAAACAGCAGCGGCTGACATTCAGCGCCAAACCGGCTTGCTCAGTCACAATTTTTAGGATTTCGTCGCTGTCTAAAGAGACGCGTAGGGCGCTGCCGATTTTGTTGAGCATCGCCTCCCGCTCGGCCCGCACCCGAATCTCGTCGAACAGCCGCGCGTTTTCGAGACCCGCCGCGACCCGCCGGCCCATCTCGGTTGCCAGCGCCAGGTACTGCTCGTCATACACCCAGCGGCTGCCGGTAGAAGCCAGCGAAAGCGAGCCGGCTACGCGGCCCCGGACAACAAGCGGCACACAAAGATAGGAGTTCGCGCCCAAAGCCAGCAGATGGGCACGGGCTGCCTCATCGTGCACTGTCCCCGCCTGTACTTCTGCGCTGATCTCCGAGATAAGCTGGGCTTGTCCGGTCCGCAGCACATAACCCGTCCCATACGCCGCGTCCGGCGCGAGCGGCATTACCGGCGGGAGCGGCCGCTTTTGCCGGCCCTCACCCGGCACCTGTTCCGCGATCAGGAGCGGTCGGACAAGACCCTCCGGGTCCAGGGCGTACACAGCGCACCAGTCGGCAAGGTCGGGGATGATAAACTCGGCGAGCGTTTCAAGCGTCGTTTGGGCATCCAGGGAGGCGGAAAGGCGCGATCCGGCTTCGGCGAGCAGGGCCGCCCGCGCTTCCGCCTGCTTGGCCTGCGTGATGTCCCGGATCGTGACGATCGCCAGGATCACTTCGCCGGTTGCGCGGTGGACTGGAGCGCCGCTGTAGCTGCCGATCCATGTCCGGTCTACGTTTTTGTGGCGCACCAACACTTCGTAGTGAGAAAACTTCTCGCCGCGCAGGGACCGGGCGAGCGGCCAGTCGCGGGGGGCGCGGATTTCCCCTTCCAGTGACAGCACCTCAAACACGTCCTCAAAGTCGGGCAGCGGCAGACGCGCCTCGTCAATGCTTGCGTAGCCGTGCAGCGCCAGCGCCGCCGGGTTCATCGTCAGAATGTTCCCGGCGAGGTCGCTGACGACGAGGCCGTCGGTCATGCTCGACAGGACCGCCTCGGTCCGGCCCTGCTCCGCCGACAAAGTCAATAAAAGCTGCTCGCGCTCCGCTTCGGTCTGCTCGGCCTCCGTCCGCACCTCGCGTACCCGCTCGATATGGCGCAGACTTTGCGCCAGCAGGTCGGTGGACAGCCGTGCTTTTGACAGATAATCCGCCGCCCCCGCCTTCATCAGCTCGACCGCGACCTGCTCATCGCCATAGCCCGTGAGGACAATGATCGGGGCGATCACCCCGCGCGACTTGGCGCCCCGAAGGATCGCCAGCCCATCGGCATCGGGAAGCTGGAAGTCTAAAAGAACCGCATCGAACAGCTCCGACGTAAGCCGCATCAGCGCCTCGTCGCCGCGTTCCGCTTCGGCAATTTCTCCGACGAGGCCGGTCGCGGACAAGGCCCGCCGGGCGGCCTGCCGGTCAAGCGCGTCGTCGTCTACAATCAAGATTCGCATCGGGTTTGACATAGTGGCTGTCACAGGGGAACTTCGCTCAGGGTCCAATACTTGTTTAACGTCGCCATCGTTTCAATGAAATGTGTCAGCGTGACGGGTTTCAAGATGTAGCCTGCCACACTAAGCTGATACGCTTCGACTTTGTCCCGATCTTCACCGGAGGTCGTAAGAACAATGACCGGAATGAGGCCGAGTGCGGGGTCGGCCCGCAGCTCACGCAGGAACTCAATCCCGTTCATCTTCGGCATGTTGAGGTCCAGCAAGATGAGCCGGCGCTCCGCCGGAACTTCCGGCGGCCCCCCGTCAACCCCGCGCAACATGTCAAGCGCCTCCAGCCCGTTGCCGGCGACATACAGGGGGTTCATAATGTTGTTCTTCTTGAACGCCCGCTGGACATTCATCACGTCCAAATCGTCGTCTTCCACCAGCAGTATATTCAGCATTCTTCCGGCCATTTTTCTCTTTCTCCTGAAGTCTGAAGACCTACCACCTTGCTTCGCAGGGTCCTCCCGGAAGCAAGGCGGTAGGTCTCCTACTCATTGGGCCAGGTGAATTTAAACGTCGCACCCTGCCCGGCTTCCGATTCCACGGAAACCGTGCCGCCCTGGCCTTCGACGATCTTTTTCACCAGCGCCAGCCCGACCCCGGTGCTTTCCACTTTGTCCCGCGCTTCCAGAGTTTGAAAGATGACCCAGATACGCTCTTGAAACTTCGGCGCAATCCCCGGCCCATCGTCAGAGACCGAGAACTCGACCCACTCCCCTTCAACCCGTGCCCCGACATGAATGGTTCCGCTCGGCTTGTCGTGGTGCTTGATCGCGTTGGAAAGCAGGTTCTGAAACACCTGAAACAAACGCAGGCGCGACGTGTGCAGGGTCGGTATCTCGTCATCCATCGAAATCGCAATTTGGGTTGGCGGACTGAGAATGTCAATCGCTTCGGTCAAAAGCGCCCGGACATCCACGGTCTCCAATGGCGGCGTCTCGGTGCGGTCAATCCGCGAATACTGCAAAATCGCTTCGATCATCGCTTCCATGCGGCTGACCCGGCCCCGGAGCAGATCAAACTGCCCAGCGACTTCGGGCGTGATGCTGCCGTCTAGATCTTCTTCAATCCAACGCGATAGGTTCGCGATTCCACGCAGGGGCGCTTTCAGGTCATGCGACGTGACATACGCGAACTGGTCCAGCTCGGCATTGCGGCGGCGCAGGGACTCTTCGGCGTTTTTGCGGGCGGTGACTTCCTCGGCAATCGCGACGGCCTGCGCCGGGCCGTCGCCGGGAAAGCGGGTAATCCGGAGATTGAACCAGCGCTCCTCCGGTCCGGGAGCCGAGTATTCCAGCAGAAACAGCGGCGTTTCACCGGCCAATACGGCTCGTATTCCCTCCGCAACCGCTTCCGACGAAGCGCCGTCCTCTAAAAACTCACGCCAGGCTGCGCTGCCTGCCGTGACAGCGCCGTCGCTGTTTAAGATGGCGACTTGGGCGGATAGGCTAGTGGGCGGGTTTGTTTGGGGATCGTTCATGATTGATTCACAGCAAGTAGCGAGGGAGTAAACTCCTCTCGCTCCGTAAACGTCGTCCTTCGGACGAGAAGATAAGAAACTCTACGATCACAATTCTTTCGTCCGAAGGACGATGTTAATCAGCGAGAGGAGTTTACTCCCTTGCTTCTTCCTACATCTCTCCCAAACATACGCCAAGAACCTCTAAAAAGCGGTCAATCTCGGTGGGTGTCACGCTGAGATTGGGCCGGGTGCGGATGCTGTCCGCGCCTGCCCCCAGCAGCAGCAAATCGTGCTGCTGCAAGGCCATCTCAGATAAGCGCCCGCGTTGGGCCGGCGACGCCAGCGTGAAGCCTTGATAGAGGCCCATGCCGCGCACGTTGCGAACAAGTGCGGGAAAGCGCGATTGAAGCTCCCGCAGGCCCGCCGCGAGTTGCTTGCCGCCGGTCGCCGCTGCGTCTACTAACTGCTCGTCTTCGACCACGCGCCATTCCTGGCAGAAGCGGACCATATCGGCGAGGCTTCCGCCCCAGGTGCTGTCCAAAACGCCGACATCGGCCAGCGGCTCCCGCATAAACAAGGCTCCGACCGCGAATTTTTTGCCGACTGCGACCGCGTGCGGGGCATACGGCAGGTCAAACTGGTCAATCGCGAACAGTGTCCCCGTCGGCCCTGCCGATGTCTGGACTTCGTCCACGCCGAAGCCGACCGCGTATTTCTGGCAGAGCGTGGACAAGCCCCGGAACCAGGCGGGCTGGGCCGTGCGCTGGCCGCCCGCGCCTTGGATCGGCTCAACAATGATGCCGACAATTTCTTCTCCCATTTGCGACAGAATGCTCTCGATCAGGTCCAGGCTTTGACGGGTGCGGGCATCGTTTTCGGCAGGGGGGGCATCGTTGTCCACCGCCGGAAATGGCACTTTGATGTTGCCCGATGCGGCAAGGCCGTGGAAGTCCTGGGTTGCGACCGGGTCGAGCGTCTGGGTCACTTGCAGGGCGTAGACCGTGCGCCCATGAAAAGCCTGGTCAAAGTAGAGAAAGCGGCGGGTCCCCGACCCGGTGTGTCCGCCGCGCTTCTGCCGCTTGGCATTGTGCCACGAGAGCAGGTACTTCAGCATGTTCTCGACCGCTTCCGCGCCGGAGTTGACCGCATACACTTCGCGCGACTCCGAACCGCTCATGCTTTTGGGCGACAGCCGGTGCAGCAGCCGGTAATACGCCAAGCATTCGGCGGTCAGAAAATCGGGGTTTGCGACTTTGTTGTTTGCCGCCAGCGTCAGCGCCCGTTGGTACGCGGGTTCCGAAAGCCGGGGATGGTTGTGGCCGATGAGCTTGGAGCCGTAGTAGCCCGCCCAGTCGAACACGCGCTGCCCGTCTACGGTGGCCAAAGACATGCCGCTGCAACCTGCCAAATCTACCGCGAACGGCCACGGATGATAAATCACATACCGCTGCATTTCGGCGATCATGTCCCGGCTGATCGGGCCGGGATAGCGCGGAAAGTCGCTCTGGGGAACAGCAGTGTTATCCATGCGTGGATTATACCTTCAAACTCGTCCCCCTTAAGATGAATGCCTGAAGACGCAGCAACGGTCTGCCGACAATAGGCACATGAAATGGAACAGCAGCAAAGACGGAACACTTGTCGGGCGGCTCATCATCATCACCGGCGCGTCCAGCGGGATCGGCTACGGTGCGGCCCGGCGCCTCGCTCAGACTGAAGGAGCGCGGGTCGTCGCGGTCGCCCGGCGACGCGTGTTTCGAATTGAATCGCTGGCCGCCCAGGTGCAGGAGCAGGTCGGGGAAGAGCGCGTCTTCCCGCTGACCACCGACATGGCTGACCGGACTCAAGCCGAAGCCGTGGTGCGGCAGATTGAAGACAAGTTTGGACGCATAGACGGCTTTGTTCACGCTGTCAACCGCGTGCTCAAGTTGCCCGCGCTCGATGTCAGCGACCGCGAGTTCGACCTGACCATGCAGGTCAACGTCAAAAGCGCCCTCTACGGGGTGCAGGCGGTCGCGCCCGTGCTGCGCCGCCAGGGCAGCGGCGGCATCGTGATCTACAACCCGACCCCGTCGGAGACCGCCGGATTTGTGGCGTCGGAAGCCGTGTATACCGCCGCCGCCCATGCGCTTTCGGCGCTCTCCGCCGGCTGGATACGCCAGCTTGCCGGCTCCGGGGTCGGCGTCTGCGAAGTCGCGCCGTCGCCGGACACCGGGGCAGGGGAGGGTGCCTGGGGCCGGATGGCTGGGACGGCGCACGATGCGCTGCTGGTTGCCGCCCTGCACGATGCCCTCAGCACACGGGCGCCGGAGCCGGCAGTCCCGGCGCGGTCTTCCCTGCTGTCGTTTCGGGCATCCGCCGAGCGTCCTGAGCCGGAGCGTCCTGCGCCCCTGGCTCCTCGCGACCCGCAGATTTTGCGCTCTCGCGGCGGCTTGGTGCTGAAAGAGTTTTAAGATTGCCCCCCCGCCCCACCCCACTAAAACCTTAATTTTGGGGAGCCATACGGAACAGGATAGGAAAGAGGGCGAAAACAAGCTTCGCCCTACGGGTTTGGCCCTTTCCCCTTCCCCTTCTACTCCGGCTCCCCAGAATTAAGGTTTTAGTGGGGTGGGGCGGGGGGCTGGAAACTCACTTTGAACCTTTCTGCCGTTCTTTGCGTATAGTCTTTAGGAGACTAACATGAAGACAATCAATTTCGCTGTTCTTGCCGCTTGTTCCCTGGCGCTGGCCGCACCCCTTGCCCCAGCGTTCGCGCAAGGCCCTCCGCCGATGGGCGGACCGATGCACGGACCGATGGGCGGAATGCGCGGCGGTGGCGGCGGACGCATGAAGATGATGGCCGACCAGCTTGGTCTGACCGACGCCCAAAAAGCAAAGATGCAGCCAATTATGATGAGTTCCCGGCAGCAGATGATGGCGCTTCGCACCAATACGACCCTTGCCCCGGCGGCGCGGATGGCAAAAATGCAAAGCCTTCAGAAAGCCACGAACACGCAAATGATGGCAATTTTGACCCCCGCCCAGCGCACGAAGCTGAAATCCATGCGCCAGGAGCAGCGTCAGGCTCACGCCGGGCAGTAGAAAATAGCCGAAGAAGAACCCGGCTAGGCCGGTGCCGGGTACTTCTCCCTATTTATTTCTTCTGTTCTCCTTTTTTCCTGATTTACGGTTGACTTTCGCCGCCAGTTTGGGTACTATTTGAGTGTGGGCCGGTAGCTCAGCGGTAGAGCATCTTACTTTTAATGAGAGGGTCCTGGGTTCGAGACCCAGCCGACCCATACCTCTCCAATAACCCGGAAAAGCCAGTCTGTGCTACAGATTGGCTTTTTTGTTTTGTCCATGCCCGATGGAACTTTCGCGGCACGCCGCTTGTAAAAAAGCTCTGTAAGAACGTCCCGCTGCGGACGTCTTCAGGAGTCATTGATGAAACTAACACTGATCGCCGCTGCCGCCATGCTTGCCGCGTCTGCTTCTCTTTTGCCGGTGCAGGCCGCGCAGACTACCCCGGTGATTGTCGAGTTGTTCACGTCGGAAGGCTGCTCTTCCTGCCCGCCTGCCGACACGCTCTTGTCGCAGTACGCTAAATCTTCGCCGGTTCCGGGCGTTGAAGTGATCGCGCTCGGCGAGCATGTGGATTACTGGAACCACGACGGCTGGGCCGATCCGTTCTCCGCCGCCAAATACACTGCCCGGCAGAACGACTACTCCAATGCCTTTCATCTGGACGCGGTCTACACGCCGCAGATTGTTGTGGACGGCCACGCGCAGCTTGTCGGCAGCGACGACGGGACTGCGCGGGCGGCGATTGCGCGGGCCGCACGTTTGCCGAAGGCGGTGGTAACCTTATCGGAGACAGGGCTGGGGCAGCTTTCAGTCTCGATCAGCCGCCTGCCGGCCTCGGCGGCAAGTGATCCCGCTGATGTGTATCTTGCCGTGACAGAGGACAATTTAAGCACGGCGGTCGGCGGCGGGGAGAATGCCGGGCGGCATCTGTCGCACAGCGCGGTCGTTCGCGAGCTTGCTTTGATTGGAACCGTCACAGGCCGCACCTTCACGGCGTCGCCGGTGGTCCCGCTGAAACCGGGCTGGCGCCGCGGGCATCTGCACGCGGTTGTATTCGCGCAGGAGCAGGGGAGCCGCCGAATTGTCGGCGCGTCAGAAATCTCGCTGTGATGCCGCTTACCGTCAAGTCCACCGAGCCGTTCCTTCTTGACGCGAACGCCGGCGCTGGAAATAGTGTTGCTGTTATCAGCACTTCAACGCGCATAATGCGTCGCTGATTTTCGCATTCTCCCGGTCGCCGCCCGCGACCGGCAAGCCGCAGAAAGAACTTTGCTATGGCAACCACCACCGTGGGCGCAGCCCTCATTCCCGAAACCGTCACCGTCGTCCGCAAGCATCACTGGCTCGTGCGTGTCACGCACTGGGCGAATATCCCGCTTCTGACCGGGCTGACGCTCAACGGCGTGTCCATCTACTGGGCCGCCCCGGTCTACAAGCACGCGGCGGACGCGAACGGCAACGAAGACTACTTGAACAACATTGGGTTCTGGGTCGCGCGTCACGAACCGTGGCGGCACTCTTACGGCACGTCCGATAACTGGGTGCCGGGCACGCATTACTCAAACTCCTGGCTATACGACCATTTCAGCCTCGGTACGGGAATGCTGTCTACCGCGCTGAACCTGCACTGGCTCTTCGCCTACTTGTTTATGCTGAACGGCCTGCTGTATCTGGTCGGCCTGGGACTTGGCGGCGGCTACAAATCGCTTCTGCCCCGGCGCACCGACTTCCAGGAAGCCATTCGAATGCAGATTTATTATGTCGGCCTGCCGTTTGCGAAGATTTTGCGCCGCCCGTGGCATCACCCGGTCATCACGACAAAATACAACGCTTTGCAGCGGCTGGCCTACTTCTCCATGCCCGTCTTCGGCACGATCTCGGTGCTGACTGGCTGGGCAATCCACAAGCCGCAGCAGCTTGGCTGGCTGCAAGCGCTGTTCGGCGGCTACGATTACGCCCGGCTCTGGCATTTCTGGCTAATTTCGCTCTTCATCGCGTTCGTCATCCCACATGTCATCCTCGTTCTCGCGGACGGCTGGGACACCATGCGCTCGATGTTCGTCGGCTGGTCGGACCGCGTCACGCCGGAAAAGTAAGCCGTGGAGAAGTAAGTGATGAAGATTGTTGCGATTAGCGGGAGCCTGCGGGCGGCATCTTCCAACACGGCCCTCGTCCGCGCCGTGATCGCGTCCGCGCCGGACGGCGTTGAAGCCGTGCTGTACGAGGCGCTGGCAAGCCTGCCGCACTACAGCCCGGAGCTTGACGGCGATGCCGCGCCGGCTCCGGTTCAAGACTTCCGCACATTCATGGCGTCTGCCGACGGCGTTCTGATCTGCACCCAGAGTACGCCTACGGCATCCCCGGCAGCCTCAAAAATGCCCTGGACTGGCTGGTGACTTCGGGCGAGCTGTGGCGCAGGCCGGTTGCCGCCCTCAGCGCGTCCCCGTCGGCCCTCGGCGGCGCAAAAGCCCACGCTTCGCTGTCGCTGACGCTGTCGGCACTGGAAGCGGAAATTGCCCCTGCCGCGTCGCTCCAAATCCCGTTTGTCTCGACGAAGCTGAACGCCGAAAAGGAAGTTTCGGACCCGGCGACGCTGGCTTCGCTTGCGGCGAGCCTCGCGGCATTAGTGGCGGCGGTGGAGAAGAAAGAGAAACCATGCGTTGAAACGCATGGCTCTTTGTGTTCTTACTTATGAAATTCGACTACTCGCGCGACTACAAACACCTTGACCTGCGGGCGCATCCGGAACTCTATTTCGTTGGCGTCGGCGAACAGGGAGTCCTGCTGGTCGAGCCGTACAAAAGCGAGATCCTGCCCTTCTGGCGGTTTGCAACGCCCGACGCCGCCGGCGAGTCATCGTCCGCGATCACTGCCTTGTTCCATCAGTACAAAGAAAACAAGGATTTTGTCGGCATGGACATGGCCCGGAAGTTTTTGCAGATGGGTATGACCCGCGCCCGCCGCTACGCCAACCACAAAGGCGGCAAAAAGTACGACGGCCCAGTCCCGGACGACAAAAAAGGGCAAAGCGGGGCGCATGGCCGCGAGATACTTCCCTACACGGCTGATCCCGTCAAAGCCGAGGCGGCTGCAATTTTTCGCGCTGCCTGGGAAACCGCCAAAGCCGACCCGGACTATCAGCGGCTTGTCCGGGAACACAAAGCAAAGTACGGGTAATTTTAGCGGTTAGGAACCGCAAGCCGGTTCAGCCCTTCTTCTGCCGCCTGGCGTACTTTCGGGTCGCTGTCGTGCTGCAATGCCGCCAAAACCGGGGCATCCGCAAGGGTTTTCAGATGGCCGAGAAGCCGGGCGCTTTCAAGGCGCACCATCGGGGCGGGACTGCCGCGCAGCACCTCCAGTGCCGCCGTGTTGGCGTCTCGCGCCTGCGGCGCGGAGAGCGCCCCGGCCCGCAGTGCAAGGCCCAGCACGTCCAGCGCCTCGCTTTGCGACTCTTCATTGATCGGGCTGCCGACAAAACCCACGAGGCGGCGGCCTTGAGTCAGGCTGAGCGTCACGCCGGGGTGCATCAGCAGGTCGCGCCGTATCAGCAGCGCCTCCGCCATCGGCTGATTCGCGCTCGTATCGGTGGGGACATTGCCGCGAAGCTCTTCCACCGCCTGAATGCCCGGCGGCGAATGGGCGGCCGCAATCCAGACCAGCACGGCAAGAACCGGCAGGCCCAGCAGCGGCAGACGCCGGCGAGCGGGGGAAGGGGCAGGGCGCTCGTCGAAGACTGTCATGGCAGACACCTCATTCTCCAGCGCCCAATTCTCTAGTGCAGCCACTGGCTGCCGACGGCGCACAGATAAATCCCGACGTATAAAACCGATGTTCCGCGCAGGGACACGGCAATGAGGCGCGGACGCCGGGCGCGGTAGTAGGCGGCGAAGGCCAGCAGCGGCAGGAAGCTTAACATCTTCACCGCGCAGAACGCGGCGTCGCCATGCTGCAAGCAGAACGCCATCCAGGGGTTTGCTTCGCTTGCGGCCCCTGCATGGACCCAGTAAAGGGTCGAACTCATGTCAAGCGTACAGATGAAGAATAAGAGCAGGCTGTCCCAGGACAGCCAGGCGCGGCGTGTGGTCATTGAAAATCACTCCTTGAGCCTATCTTCTCCATAAACCGAGCCAACCTGCCGCTTTTTCCCCCGTATACCTGCCGGGTTTTTCGCCGGCCACGCTTATTCCCGTGTTTTTGCCGGTAAAAATGCCGCCGGACGGCTCAGGGATGAAGAGCTTAGGGATGAAGGGCTTAGGAGTGGGGCGGCTTCGGCTCGACCAGCTTGACCAAACCGATTGACCCGAAGAACAGCAGGGTCAGAGGGATGGCAAGGGCCAGCATCGTGCCGGGGTCGTTCGACGGGGCGGCGACCATCGCCAGCGTGAACAGGGCGACCGCGATTTGGCGCCAGTATTTGATCATCAACGCGGAGTTAATAATCCCGACTTTGCCGAGAAACATCAGCACCACCGGCAGCTCGAACAGCAGGCCGAAGACAAGCAGCAGCTTTACGACAAACACCGTGTAAGTCAGCGGGTTCTGCTGAAGGACCGTGCTGGGAAAATCCGTCAAGTAGCTGAGGAACCAATGCACGGCCATCGGCAGGACAAAGTAGGCGCAGGCCACGCCCAGCGCAAACAGCAGGACCGAAAGCGGCGCGACAAAGTGGACGCCCTTTTTCTCCTTGTCGGTCAGGGCCGGCGCGATGAACCCCCAGAGTTCCAGCACCACCAGAGGCACGGCCAAAAGTGCGCCGCCGACGGTTGCAATTTGGAGCTTTAAAAAGAACGGCTCGGTGAAAGAGTTGAACCGAAACGAGCTGCCCGGACTGAGCTTCAATATCGGCTGGATCGGCGCTTCCAGCAGGCTGAAGACGGGCTTAAACAGCACATACATCACAATCATGCCGACCACGATGTAGAGCGTCGCGCGAATCAACCGTGTTCGCAGCTCGGCCAGATGTTCGGTCAGCTCCGCTCTGCGCTCTTCATCGCGCAGTGCATCTTTTTTCGGGTCGAACCCCGTGAGTTTCAGTGCCATGTTTGCTGTGTTTCGCGCTGTTCTAAGTCAGCAGGACCGATGTTTCCAGATAAGTCAGCTTGACCGTCTCGCCGCCCTGCCCCTGCCCTCCGGGATAACCTCCCGGCGATCCCGGATAGCCGCCTGGGGCGCCGGGGTATCCTCCCTGCCCTCCGGGGTAGCTGGGGGGGCCACCCGGATAACTCCCTTGTCCGCCGCCGGGGTAGCCGCCGGGCGTTCCAGGAAAGCCGCCGGGGCCGCCAGGATAGCTAGGACCGCCAGCCGATATTCCTTCTGGGGAACCTCCCGACTCGCCGCCGGGATAGCCACCAGGAGGACCACCCGGATAGCCGCCGGGAGGACCGCCGCCTGGTCGCCCGAATCCGCCGCGTCCGCCATAGCCGCCTGGGCCGCCGTAGCCGCCACGTCCGCCGGGGTAGCCGCCCTGCCCGCCGGCAGGCGAAGCATTCAACAAGCCCGGCTCCGCAGAGGTCAGTGAGACCGTAGTTTGTGTCCGCACAACCCGTCCGGCGTTGTAGGCGAAGTAAAAGACGCGCTCAAACTTAATTTCCCGGCTTTGGATCGCCGGCAGGGCCGAGCCGGGGCCGGGATAGAAAGTCGCCGGGCCTTCATAAGTCTCGCGGATCTTCGCGGTCGGATACCGGTCCTGCCACTCAAAGTCTTCCAGCGTGCTGGTGGCGGTCACTTTCGCCGGAGTGGGCGAAGTCCAGTCCAAAGTGATCTCAACTGGGGTTTCCCAATGAGCGCCGACCGAAACCCGGCGCGGCGGCAGGACCGGAATGGAAAAGCCAACCGAGCTTGCGGTGTTCTGGGACGTAAGCTGAGACAAGACGCGCCCCCGTGCGTCTACATTCCGGTACTCGGCGTGGATGCCGTCGCCGAGCGCCTGCGGCAGCCCGTGGGTGGCGACATATGACACGAAGGCTTTGGGCCGGACCGACTTATCCACGGAGATGATCTGGTCGCGCAGAAGGGAGGTGCCGTCGCTGACATTCTCGACGGTCCGTTCAAACCGCAGCAAAGACTGCTGCAAAGTCTGCGGGGGCGCCGACGGCGTCGCCTCGGCAGCGGCGGCAGTCAGCGTGGTACGCCGCTGGTACCGCAAGGTCAAGCCCGTCTTCCAGGGATACGCCAGCTTGATCCCTTGCGCCGCCGGCAGAGCGATTTTGTTCGCGAGCTGGACGGAAACCGAGTCCTGTCCAACCAGCTTGTTCTGGGCATTGTAAACGGCGATTGTGACGGCATGGGTGCCGTCGCTGTAAGTCTTCGGCGTGTCGGGGCTGTCCGGGTCGGTGTAAGTGGCCTTGGTGTCCCACACATAGACCGGCAGCGCCCGGCTCTTCGGCAGCGCCTGGGCGGTGACGAACCTGCCGTCAATCGAAATCGCGACATAGCCGGCCGAGGGAAAATCGCGCAGCTTGACGGAAACCGACTCGCGGACAACCGCTTTGTTGTACGGCGAGGAGATTTGGATCGCGCCCGCGGGTGCAACGGCCGCCGGCAGAGCGAAAGCCGTGGAGGCCAGAACTGCGGTCCCGCTCAGTGTGGAAAGAAAAAGCATCGCTGCCGCTGAATTACGCATGGTAAGCCTCTTGAGTTGTAAGATCGTCTTCGGAGCCGGCTGCGGTCGCCTCGGCAATCGCGGCTTGGGCGGCTTCGGCTTCGGACGCAGACACGAGAATATTGCCCCAGCGGGCTTCATCCGGCTGGAAAATGCCGCCGAGGGCCGGCCCCGACAGCGTGTTGATAGTCGCCGGGATGCCGGACGCTTCCAGCAGGCCGCGCACGATGTTAGCTTCGGACTCGGTTTGAGCGGAGAAGATCGGCACCAGCGGCTCGCCCTCGACATTCGGCTCGAACGTGACATTACCGGGGACGCCTTCCAGCGGATCGGTCGGGATCTGCCAGGCTTCCAGCTCCCGCTCGGCTTCCGGCAGTAAGGCCGGGTCGGTCTGCGCGACATACTGGTCAATGTCGGCGACCAGAACGTCCGCTTCCTGTTCTTCCTGCCGCGCCTGCCCCCCCGTGCGGCTTTGCTGCGCTTCCAGCCGGGCGGCGGTTTCAAGAGGCGTTTCCACGCCTTCGTTTGAGCCTGACTGTAGATACGGTGTCTGCGGCTGTGCCGGTTCCATATGCGTTGCTCTCCTCAATCGTGCCTTGCTGAAATCGCTGCCTTGCCGAAATCGCTGCCTTGCCGATTGCTACTTCGCCTGCATCATCTTTGCGTGTCCACTTGCAACAAGGCGATTGTCCGAGACTGCCCGCACTTCGCCCGCGCAGGCAATCAGCCGGGGCCGGACCGACGTAATCCAAGCCGTGATGTGCAGCGGCTCGCCGACCACTGCCGGCAGCGAAAGGCGTGTCGTCAGCTCCGCCGTCACCCAGGTAAGGCCATGCCGCTCCAAAGCAGCGCGGGACAAGGCTTCATCGAGAACCAGCGCCAGCAGGCCGCCATGCACCCGGCCCGCCCGGCCTTGATGCTCCCGCTGCGGCGTCCAGAGCGCCGAATACTTGTCGCCGTCCCATTTAAACGTGAGCTTCAGGCCAATCGGGTTCAGCGTCCCGCACCCAAAGCAGTAGTGATCGTTTTCGAGAATACTCACGCGCCTCCGTCCGCCTCCGCGAATACTCGCGCCTGGAAGTAATCGCAGTCACTTTGCAGCGGGCAGACAGCACATGTGGGCTTCTGCGAGTGGCAGATTCGGCGGCCATGCTCGATAAAATGCACATGCAGCGAATACGCTTCATTGCCGTCCAAAAGCGCCGGCAGCAGATCATGCGCCTGATCCGCCGTTGCTTTCGCCCCAATCAGCCCCAGCCGCCGGGAAACCCGGTGGACATGCGTGTCCACGGCCAGCACCGGACGGCCCAAGTTGAACATCAAGAGACACGCGGCGGTCTTCGCGCCGACCCCGTGAAACTCCTTCAAGTAGGCGTTAATCCGGGCGTCGTCCCAGTCCCGAATATGTTCCAAGTTGGTCTGCCCGCCGCCCTCGTAAATATCCGACAAAATCGCCTGAATGCGCGGCGCCTTCATGTTCGCCATGCCGCCCGACCGGATGGCGTCCGCTACGGCTGTCACGGGCGCCGTCCGCACGGCGTCCCACCCGCCGGGGAATGCCCGTTTCAGCGACGCAAACGCCCGCCCGGAGTTCAGATCACTCGTGTTCTGCGACAGCACCGTTGCCACTAAAGCCCCCACGAGATCGTCCGTATAATGCTCCGCCGACCAGACCCGCACCCCATAGGCCGCGTCCAGCTTCTCTTCCACTCGCCGCAGCTTCGCCCTCAGCCGCACCCGCTCCATCTCTGAATACACAACCACGCGCAATTATAGCATATTGCCCCCTGCTTGGCAAGCGGAACACAACTCGGCGCATCACTCTAGTGCCAGAAAGGCGGGCGGCGGTTTGCCAGCACAAGCAAGCTGCGCTGATTGACTACGCCATCGCGGTTCAAATGCAAGTTTGCGACGGTCGCGCGTCCGGTTGGCGTCCGTCCGGTAATCTGGGTGTAGTCTTCGTTCCAGGCAAAATGCTCACTCCAAGTGTCGCGGCGGGGATGGAAGAGTGGTGCGTGAATTCCGGTCATTGGGTCAATCGCCGTGATGTGCGTGAACTTGTGGCTGTTGCACCCCTGGCAGGAAAGCGCGAGATTGTTGAGCTGGTTCGTGCCGCCTAAAACGCGCGGGTGAATATGCTCGATCGCAAAATAATCGGACGAATAATTTGCCGGCGAGAGGCAGTATTCGCAGATACCCCTGGCCCGGTCATAAACAAGCTGCTTCTGCCGTGCCGTGGGCTTCCGGTCAGACATATGTGGGCTTCACAATACCCAGTGCATCCATCACGGCATCCAAAGTCGTCCCGCGCAGATGCGCCAGTTCCAGCAGGGAGCCGAGGCGGCGGGCATGAGCCAGTTCCACTTGATCAATTAGCCCGACCAAAACCTGCTGCTCATCGGCGGTCAATGTGCCTGCCTCGCGCTTTGCAATCAGCGCGTGGTACTGCCGCCACGTTTCTTCGGGCAGTCCTTGATTGATCCGCTGCATCAGCTCTGATTCAGCTTTCGACAGATGCGGAACATCCCGCTCTGCACGTCTTTGGCGAAGGCGTTCTTCCACCGTGCGGAGGATAAACCTGTCTGGGGCTACACCCTCTTTTGCCGCTTCGTCTTGTAACTGCATCTCTAGTTCCGGCGGCAGATCAATCGTCATGGTCATATCGTTTCCCTGTTCTCCGTAGGCGGTTATGCAAATCGCTTCTCCATATTATGCGTACCGGGTTTGTCCTGTCTCGGTCCTAAGTCTGTCCATCCCTGTTTTTCATAAAAGCGGATGGCGCGATGATTTTGTGCCGCCACACTTAAATACGCAGACCCGAAACCCTGTGCCTGAAGAGAGGCACACGCATAGTCTTCCATCGCGGCAGCGACACCCGTGCCTCTCCATTCCGGACTCACATAAAACATATTGATGTAACCAATAGTCGGATCAACAAAGCGGCCCAAATGAAGCTGGCCGATGATTTCCCCGTCCCGCCAAACATGAAGGCAGCTTCCCGGTTCCTCGGCAAGCCGGGTGCGGACACGCTGGGTAAAGCGTTCTTCGCCCTGACCGTTTTCGTCTACAAAGCCTTCCATAGAACCAAAACTGCACAAATGAGTATCGCGTATGAAATCGAGAAACACGTCTCTATCGCGATCCAGATCAATCGGCTTGAATTGCAAATCAGAAGCACTCATTTTGTAGAGTATACCGCGCTTGGAGGCCGCTTTAGACTGAGGGCGGCGGAAGCCAGCTTCCGGGTGCTTGCGGCGGCACTGCCTGCCGGAGCGCGAAAACTAGAGATCTGAGGGTGAGGAAGAGAGCAACGGCGAACCAGACATGGGCTAAAGTGGCGAATCCATAGACAACTTGCTGAGGGATAATCAGCCAGTTCAGATGGCTATAAGAAGTGTGTCCGCTTGTCATGTAGCTGACTAAAAGCAAATTTGAGAGGCTGCCGATCAGCCCTAGTACCTGCCCAATGACCAGTGGAATGAGCCAGGGAAGATGCACCCGCGCCTGCTTAAGTGCAACGCCCAACGAAAGGCAGGTAAAGACAAGGATCACGGCCTGAAAGAGCAGAAGGGCAATGTTGAGTGGGCTGGTCATCGTGTTCTAGTTCCTGGCGGTTACAGCGTCTGCCTAGTGCCTGTATCCAGTGCCTGTATCCAGTGCCTGTATCCAGTGCCTGTATCCAGTGCCTGTATCCAGTGCCTGTATCCAGTGCCTGGCCGTACTGGCCGGTGGCGAAGGGTTCGTAGGCGCGGAGAACAGCAGGAAGTTCGAAGCTCATTTGGAGAAGTCATCAATTCTACGCCGCCAGATTTTAGGACTGCGGCTGGCTTGAATACAGGCGATGATCGAGATTTTTTCGGGGGTGGCGAGGTAGAAAATGCTGTAAGGAAAACGGCGTAGAACAGCCCGGCGAACCTGTTTCCGCACAACCGGGTAAGACTGCGGGTAACGCTCGATCACGGCGAAACAGGCTTCCACCATACGCAGAAATTCAGAGCCGAGACCTTTATCTTTGTCTTCATACCAGCGAAATGCTTTTGAAAGGTCCGCCTCTGCTTCCGGCTGAACGATAAACTCAGGTGTCATTTTTGCGACAGTATCCTCTTCTTCACGTCCTGCCAGGAAGAGCCGGCATCTGGGTTCTGATGATAACTTTCAACCCGGCGGTCAATCTCCGCGCCAAGTTCCTCCGAGATTTCTAGGGCATCGGGATTTGCCGCGATGGTGTCCCAAATGTCTTCGACAAGCTGAATGCGTTCAGCAACGCTCAGTTGTTCAATGTCGGCAGTTGAGATCATGTCATCTTCTCCATTCTGTTCTGATTATACCGTGCTTGACTCTTAAAGTGTCTGGCCGACGCCGGTGTCCAGCGCCTGGCCGTACTGGCCGGTGGCGAACGGCTCGTAGGCGGGGAAGGCTTTGAGGCGGAACGAGAGCGTGAAGCTGGAGCCGGGGCGCAGGCCCTGAGGGGTGTCCTGGTAGATGAGGTTGAACTCGTAGTCGTGCCAGGAGCGGGTCAATTCTAGGCCCTTGTAATCAAAGCGGCTCGTGATGCCGTTGTAGCCGCCGATGGCCCGAATCCGGTAGCCTGCGTCTTCGTTGCGGTCGCGGAAAAACGGAAAGTTCAGGTCGCCGTTCAGGGTCGTGTAGCGCTTCAAGACGGGGTCGTAGCGGCCCGAAAAGTCGAACGCCAGGGCGTCGGAGCCGCGAATGGTCAGGGCGTTGGTTAGGTCCTGCAAGCGGCTGTTGTTGAGGTCATACGACGCCGTGGTGCGGAAGCGCAGAAACTGGACCGGTGTATACAGCACCTGGCCGGCAACCGATTGGAATGGCGTCGCCCGGTTCCCGTACTGGGAATGCTCGCGGTTGAAATCGTAGCCGGTGCCGATCGTGAGCTGGAACGCTTTTGACTCCTGCACGGCTAAATTGAGACCGGCAAGATTGGAATTGCCCGCATAATCGAACTGAAACGGCGTGTAGCCGTAAGGCCGCAGGTAAATGTAGGTCGCGCCGAGGGTAGACCGCTTGCCGATCCGAAGCCGGTAGCCGGTGCGCCCGTTTAGGACATACTGGGCCGTGCTGTCGCCGTAAAAGCCCTGCTCGAACGACCCGCCGTAGTCGAAATCACTGCGGCTCGACAGGTGCCGGGTGTTGGTGCCTAAATCCAGGTTGAATCTGGCCCGCTGGGACTTCGTCAAGGAGGAAGGCTCGTTGAACGCGCCGAGCGAGAAGTCAACACGGGCGGCTCTCGGCAGAAACAACGCAAGAGCGTGGGACCGGACCGCATCGGTCGCGATCCGAAACTCCGGCAGGCGCTCTAAGCCCCCGAAGAACTGGGAGCCGCCGCTGTTATGGAGCGAATTGTACTTGGTGGCAAGCAGCTCGTAGTCAAACACTTTGCCGTGGGCGGTATAGTCTAAATTCGAGTCGAGCTGCTGGGTGTTCTGGCCGCCGAGAGTGCCGAAGCCCGGCGAGTTGACCTGCGAGAAGTCGAAGCGCGTGTGAAGCGACTGAGCCGAAGTCGGCGAAAAGGTCTGGTCGAACGACGAGGTGAGGTTTTGGGACAGGCCCGCGCCGTAGGAGTTCTGGACCAGCGTGGCTTGGATCGAGTCGCTCAAGTTGCCGACGGCGCGGGTCAAGTTCACGGTCGTGTTCTGGGACAGGCTTTTTTGCAGCCCGGCGAAATACGAGTTCTGCTGGAACTGGGACGTGACATTTGCCGTCACCGTGCCGAACTGCTGCGTGTGGATCAGGCTGCCGTTCAGGTCCTCGACTTTGCGGCTCTGGTCGTACAATCGGTAAAGCGTGAACAGGCCGAAACCGCGCTTGGGCGCACTGGAAGCGCCGTAGTCCTGGTCGAAGCCGAGGCCGGTGCCTTTCTTTTGGAACTCTTCCACCCGCAGAATGCCCGGCAGCGCATCGGTCACGGCGTAGCCGAACGCGAACTTGATAAAGTAGCCTTCATCGGGGGTCTGTCCCACCTGCGGGAACAAGGTCTGCCGGGCCAAACGGTCGGTCAGCGGCACGACCAGGTAGGGGATGGAAAAGACCCGGTGGCCTTTGCGGTATAGGGACACATTGCGCCCGACCAGCCGCCGGCCTGGAATAAGATACAGCTCGCGGGCGCCGAACGAGTAATGCGGGTCTAGAAAGTCGCAGGTCGTGAACTGCCCGTTCCGGGCATCAATAAAGCCGGGCCGCCCCCGGATGGTGCCGCCGTAGACAAAGATGGGCAGGATCAGGCCCACCTGGGACTGCTCCGGCGTGATGACCGACCTTGCCCCGGCAATCTGGTAGGTGCCGCGCCGCAGGTTGATTTGCAGGACACTGCCCCCGGCGGCGTCGGCGGTCTGCCCGTTCGGCGCGAGCAGATGGACATTGCCGGTGAACCGCGCGATGCCCCGGTCGGTGTCCACGTCTACCCGGTCGCTGCTCAGCTTGTAGCCCTGGTACCGAACCCGCACATGGCCCTGGGCGGTAAACTTGCCCGGCTCGGCGTCCTCGAACAACGTATCGGAATGATCCAAGATTACTGAGCGATTCGGGTCTATCGTCGGATCATTCGTATATGCCGGCTTGTCAACATCTGTGCCTTGACTCCCCGGCAGCGGACTTTGACTGCCCGGCAGGGGCTGTTCCGGCGCGGCGCTCTGCACGGTCCCGGTTGAGTTCGGCACAGCAGGTGCAATCGCCGCCGGGGAAGTGGTCGGCGGCAAAGTCGCGGGAACCGTCGGGGCCGGGCCGCTCAGTGTGGGGCTGACCGGAAGAGGCACTGCTGGGGCAGGCGCATTCGGAGCAGCCACAGGCGGGGCAGTGGGGGACGAAACAGGGGACTGTGCCTGCCCCGGCGCAAGTGCCGCCAGGAGCAGGCCGCAGGCGAAAAGGGAGAACCGGGCGGAGTACATCATTTATTATAACACGGGAATGGCCCCCTAGCCCCCAATAATGGGGGAATCGGACAGAGCGATTGCATACGGAGGGCAGGCATGGAAGAGGAAGGGCAGGCACGGGGGCCTGCCCCTACGTCTTCCCAAACCCCGTAGGGGCGAACACAGGGGTTCGCCCTTCCTGTCCCCTGTTCGCCTTACACTCTTTCCTTGTTCCAGACCGGCGACAGGGCAAACCCCAGCGCAATCGCGGCATACGCAATCAGCACGGAGTTGTGGCTGAGGCGCTTTTCGATCCCCGGCGTGAACTGCTTGGGTACAACTTTGTAGTCAATGAGATATGCCACGGTCGTGCCGAGAATCGCCGTCCAAACGCTGCTCTTTGTCCTCGTAACTAAAAGCGCCCCTTCGTAGAGGACGCCCCACGCACACATCGCCGTGCCGTTGACCCCAATCCCCAGCCAGGACTCGCGCGGCGAGTATTCTGCCGGCTGCTCTCTCTGGTCGCCGTCAATAATATGAGCGACGGAGTTCAGCGCTGCCCACGGCGCGTTGTTTTCCTTGTCGGAGGCCAGCATAATCGCGGCGTTCGTGGCTGCGGCCAGCGCAAAGCCGGTTTTCAAGCCGCGCGTGAGGCTTTGGGTGATGAGTCGTTGGAAGGTCATAGTGGGAAGAGTGTACCCGAAGAACCCGGCACGGCAAAAACTTGGCACGGCATTCGGAACCGACACTTCCAGTGCCGGGTTCTTGCCGGGTATACTTTGCTATGCCGCTTCAGACATCCCCTGAAACTGAACCCGTTCTGCAAGCCCTGCGCGACGCCGTGCGCGGCACGGCCTACGCCGGAAAACTGTTTCTGGTCGGCGGCTTTGTCCGCGATCAGGTCATGGGCCTGCCGTCCGGCAAAGATGACATTGACATTGTGCTGGAAGGCGACGCGCTGGCGCTGGCCCATTTCCTGCGGCAGCAAGGCGCGGCGGACTTCGAGCCGGTCGTGTATCCGAAGTTCGGCACAGCGATGGTGGTAGTGAAAGGCCGCGCCGTGGAAATGGTTACGGCCCGGATTGAGTCGTATGCCCCCGGCAGCCGCAAGCCGGACAGTGTTGAAGCAGGAACACTCGCCGATGATGCCAAGCGGCGCGACTTTACCATCAACACGCTGCTGCAATCTTTAGAGACGGGTGAGATCACTGATCCACTCGGCAAAGCGTTCGCCGATCTTGACGCTGGGATTATTCGTACCCCAACCGATCCGAAGCTGACATTTCAAGATGACCCCTTGCGAATGCTGCGGGCCGTGCGTTTTGCCGCCCGCTTCGGCTTCACCATCGAGCCGTTCACCTGGAAAGCCGTCCGGCAATCCGCGCCGCGCTTGTCCATTATCTCGGCAGAGCGCATTCGGGATGAGTTCTGCAAAACACTGATGACAACCCGCGCCCCGACGGGACTGGAACTGCTGAAAGACAGCGGGCTGCTGGCGCAGTTCGCGCCGGAGCTGACGGCGATGGTCGGCGTCACCCAAAACGAGTTTCATGCGTATCCCGTCTGGGAGCATACGCTCCTCGCTCTCGGCAACCTGTCCCCGGATGCTTCTCTCACTCTGCGACTGGCGACCCTGTGCCACGACATCGGCAAGCCACCCGCCAAAGGCGTCGGCGACGACGGCCGGGTCCACTTCTACGGCCACGCCGAGACCGGCGCGGAGATCACCCGCAAGCTGATGACCCGCTTGAAGTTTTCGGGGGACGAAATCGCCGCCGTCACGAAGCTGGTGGCCCAGCACATGCGGATCGGTGAATACAAGCCGCTCTGGACCGACGCCGCCGTCCGCCGCCTGATTCACGATCTAGGACCGCAGCTTGACGACTTGTTTGAGATCCACCGGGTAGATGTGTCCGCGCTTTCCCCGGAACATACGGACATCTCCCGCGCCCACGAGCTGCGCTCCCGCATGGCCCCCATTCAGGAAGCGCAGGACATCAGCACCCTGACATCGCCGCTTGACGGCCAGGAGCTGATGGCGCGTCTCGGCCTGCGCCCCGGCAAGCAGCTTGGCGCGGTTAAAGAGCGTTTAGTCAATGAAGTGGTGGAAGGACGCCTCGCCCCCGACGATAAAGAGGGGGCCGAACGGCTGGCGTGGGCGTATCTAAAGGAGTCCCCCTAGCCCCCAGTAATGGAGGAACCGGAACAGGACCGCCATGAGAATGCCGACTTTTCTCGTCCCTATCATGTTCCCCCATTATTGGGGGCTAGGGGGACTCTTATGTCAACTGCACTGTCTCCGGCAGCCGCAGATGGTCCATCGTGCCGACACCGTCGAGATGCACCGCCAGCAGCTTGGAGACATCGGCTTCGGTGACATTGGCGTACCAGACGCCTTCAGGATAGACCACGACGTTCGGCCCGTGGTTGCAGGGCGCGAGGCAGCCGGACGCCGTGACTTTGATGCCCTGCGGGTAGCCGCGTCGGGCGATTTCCTGCGCGAAGGCCGCATAAACTTCTTTGCCGCCGTGCGGAACGCAGGAAGGCAGGGGATGGCCTTCGGGCCGCTCGTTGGTGCAAACGAAGAAGTGGTGGGTAATGGTGGACATAGAGCTAGTTTACCCGAAAATGGCGAAGGCAGGAGCGCGAAGGCAGGAGCGCGAAAAAGCGTGGGACTGAAGTCCTACGCTGTGGGGCGCAGACGCCTATCGTCCACCTTCGTGGACGAAGAACAAGACAGCATGAATTACTTTGCTCTTTCTCCACGCAGGTGGAGACTAGGCGCTTCGCCCCATAGCGTAGGACTTCAGTCCCACGCTTCTTTCCCGCCGTAACAAAATTAAGGAATCCAAGACCCATGCCCGAAACACCCCTGCGCTTCGACAAGTATTTGACCTATGCCGAAATCACCGATGCCCTACACGCCATCGCTGAAACCCATCCCGATTTGGTACAGCTTCATTCCCTCGGCCAGTCTTATGAAGGCCGAGACATCTGGCTGGCGACCGTGACACGGCTTTCCACCGGCCCTGCCGACGAAAAGCCGGCGTTCTGGGTAGACGCTAACATCCACGCCACCGAGCTGTCGCCGTCGAGCGCGGCCCTGTACCTGCTGCACAAACTTGTCACCGAAGACGGCACGAATGAGGGCCTCACCCGCGCTCTGGACACCCGTGCGTTCTACATCGTCCCGCGCGTCAACCCCGACGGCGCGGAGCTTGCGATGGCAAATCCGCCGCGCTGGCTGCGGTCGTCGGCCCGGCCCTACCCGTTTGATGAGGAGCCGATTGAGGGCCTGAAACGCGAAGACATTGACGGCAACGGCAAGCTGCTTTCCATGCGGATCGCCGACCCGAACGGTGCCTGGAAGGCACACCCGGACGAGCCTCGGCTGCTCATTCGGCGCGACCCGACAGAGGCCGGCAGCACATATTACAGGCAGCTCCCCGAAGGCCGCTTGACCAACTATGACGGCGTCCAAGTGAAGCTGCAAAAGAACAAAGAGGGCCTCGACTTAAACCGTAACTTCCCGTCGGAGTGGCGGCCCGAAGGCGATCAAAGCGGGGCGGGGGAGTACCCGACCTCCGAACCCGAAGTCCGGGCGCTGGTAGATTTCATCGTCAAGCACCCGAACATCTGCGGCGCGGTGACATTCCATACCCTGAGCGGCGTCATTCTGCGGCCTTACGGGGTCAAAGCCGACTCTGAGATGATCCCCGAAGACCTCTGGACCTTTGGCAAGATCGGCGACAAGGGGACAGAAATCACCGGCTACCCGAACGTCTCGGTCTTCCACGACTTCAAGTACCATCCGAAAGAAGTCATCACCGGCGTCTTCGACGACTGGATGTACGACCATCTCGGCGTCTACGCCTGGACCACCGAGCTGTGGTCCCCGCAGCGTCAGGCCGGCATCACGGATTACAAGTTCATCGAGTGGTTCCGCGAGCATCCCGTCGAGGACGACTTGAAATTGATTAAATGGAACGACGAAAAGCTAAACGGCCTCGGCTTTATCAACTGGACCCCGTTCGAGCATCCTGACCTCGGCCCTATCGAAATCGGCGGCTGGGACTACGCCTACTGCTTCCGCAACCCGCCCCCGCACCTGCTGGAAGCTGAGATCGCCCCGCACGCCGACTGGCTGGTTTGGCAGTCTTTGATTTCGCCCAAGCTCGAACTCCTCACCGCCGAAGCCAAGCCCCTCGGCGACGGCGTCTACCGCGTCCGCCTCGTCGTCCAGAACACCGGCTGGCTGCCCTCCTACGTCTCCAAACGCGCCCTAGAGCGCAAAAGCGTCCGCTCCGTCCTCGCCGAAATCGAGCTTCCCGACGGGGCCACGCTGCAAATCGGACGCCCCCGCGAAGAACTCGGCCAGCTTGAAGGCCGCCACCTCAAAACCGCGAGCGGCTTCAGCCCCGTCGCTGACCCCACCGACGACCGCGCCCACTTCGACTGGATCGTCCACGCCCCCGCCGGCGGCACGGTCAAATTAGTCGCCCGGCATCAGCGAGCAGGCGTCGTGCGTGCTGAGGTACAATTAAACTAATGAACATCATCCGAACCGTTCCGCAACGCGAAACTCAGCGCTGGGTTGATTTGCTGTTTCAGCCTGGTCCGCAAAAAGGGCCGAAAGACCCCAACCCGCTGACCTATCCGATGCGTGGACATCTGTCGCAAGATGTGACAGGTGGTTTTCTTTATGTAGTCTATCAAAAGCAAGTGATAGGCTATGCGTCTATCGTGCGAGTTGAGGCGCATGATAGAGACACAGTAGGTGAGGAAGCTGAACCTGTTGGAGCAGGGGACACGGTCACAATTGACACCGCACTTGTCCCGATGCCGTTTTCTTTGGCCTGTCGCGGCTTTCGGAGATACAGATATATTTCAACAAACCTGCATGAAGTCAGCCAAGAGGCAGCCGAAGCCGCTCTACCAGAGATAGGTTTGCTATGACAATCACAACAGTGGGACTCGATTATGTGCAGCGCATGAACGCGGATATCAACTGGGCGCTCAGGGAGGGCAGTATGTTCTTTCAAAACGAAGGCGAAGTGCAGGCGTCTTTGCGCCGCATCACGACGCGGCTGAACGATCTGGACATTGATTATGCCGTGGTCGGCGGCATGGCCTTGTTCCTGCATGGCTTCCGGCGGTACACGGAAGATGTCGATATTTTAGTAACGCGCGAGGGGTTAGCAAAAATCCACGAACTGCTGGAAGGCAGCGGCTACCGGCCCCCGTTTGCGGGTAGCAAGAACCTGCGGGATACGGAAAACGGTGTTCGGATTGAGTTTTTAGTTGCCGGCGAGTTTCCCGGCGACGGCAAACCAAAACCTGTGAAATTCCCTGAGCCTGGCACCGTCGCAATGAAGCAGGATGCGATACAGATACTCAATCTGGAAGCGCTGATTGAGCTGAAACTGGCGTCCGGCATGACAGGGGGGATTGAACGCCTTAAAGACATTGCGGATGTCGCAGAGGTCGTGAGGATGCTCCGGCTGCCGGAAGCAATAGTGGATCAGCTTAACCCGTTTGTCCGTGAGCGTTACCGGGAAATTTGGCAGGAACTGGAAGCGGCGCGAAAGCAGCGAGAGGCGGACGGCTTGTTGGAGCCGCAAGGATAATACACATGGCACAAAGCGCGGTGGATACGGAGCTGGAAACGCTGATTCGGGCGAGATACCCAATTATTTATGTGGTCTCGTGGGAGGAAAAACGGGTTGAGGACGCCCTGCGAGCGATTACGAAAGCTCGCGGCAAGAAGATGTACCAATGGACCGTGACGCAGGGCATGGTGCTGAATCCGTCGAACCGGGACGAAGTCACGCGGGACCCACTCGCGGCGCTTGATTTCGTGCTGGAGTCGCGCGACCAGGCTGTTTTTCTCCTGAAAGACTTCCACCCGTTCCTGAATGACACGGCCCTCATCCGGCGTCTGCGTGATCTGACCTATGCGCTGAAAACATCGTACAAGACGCTGGTACTACTGTCGCCGGTGCTGAGGCTGCCGCCGGAGCTGGAAAAAGAAATCACCGTCGTGGACTACGAGCTGCCGACACTGGAAGACTTGGGCCGGCTTTTAGACAGCATTATCGAGTCGGTGAAAGCCAACCCGCAGGTGCAGACCGACTTGACGAAAGAAGAGCGCGAGCAGGTGCTGAGCGCGGCGCAGGGACTGACCGGAATGGAAGCCGAGAACGTCTTCGCAAAGTCTTTGGTCGAGCGGCGCAAATTTGATGTAGATGTTGTGCTATCGGAAAAAGAGCAGATCATTCGTAAGTCAGCGATTTTGGAATACTACCGCGCGTCCGAGGCGTTCGCCGATGTCGGCGGCCTCGATCTGCTGAAAGACTGGATGGACAAGCGCACCGTCGCGTTTACCGAAAAGGCCCGCGATTACGGCCTCCCCGCCCCGAAAGGCATCCTCATTTTAGGTGTTCAGGGTTGCGGTAAGTGTCAGAAGTACAACACTCCGATCTTGATGCACGATGGCACCATCAAAATGGTACAGGACATTGTGTCTGGCGACCTGATTATGGGACCGGATTCGCTGCCCCGGACGGTCTTGTCCACAATTCGAGGCCGGGACGAGATGTACCAAGTCACACCGATGAAAGGCGAGTCGTACACAGTCAATGCCGATCACATCTTGTCCCTGCGGGTCAGCGGCTACCGGCCTGAGCATAAGAAGTTTAAGGAAGCAGACGAAAATGCGCTGATCAATATCTCCGTTAAGGATTATCTGAAGCGTAGCGCCTGCTTTAAACAATCAGCAATGGGCTGGCGCACCGGCGTCGAATTTGCACCACAGCCGGTTCCGCTTGATCCTTATTTTCTTGGCGTTTGGCTTGGAGATGGCACGGCGTCTGCCCCACACATCACGACGATGGATCCGGAAATCGCGGACTACTTGGAACGCTTTGCCGCCATTCATGGGCTGTTCTTTATCAAAGCTGCCCAAAAAGGCCGTGCTTCCTTGTATAAGCTGACGGCAAGCGCACGGGGCAAAGTCTCCAACCCATTGACCTGCCTACTGAGGTCGCTTGATGTTCTCGGCAACAAGCACATCCCGCACGTCTACAAAGCCAATAGCCGCGAAGTGCGCCTGCAAGTCTTGGCCGGACTCATTGATACCGACGGACATCAGCACGGGAACACCTATGACATCGTCCAGAAGAACAAGCGGCTGGCTGATGACATCGTGTTTTTGGCTCGTTCGCTTGGTCTCGGCGCTTACATTACCCCCTGTCAAAAAGCCTGCACACATAAAGGAACAAAGCGCAACGGTGACTACTACCGAATCTCTATTTCCGGCGATACCGACATGGTGCCGGTGCGCCTTGATCGGAAGCGATGCCCAGTGCGCGGGCAGCGCAAAAACGTCCTGAATGTTGGTATCACAGTCAAGCCGGTCGGCGTTGACGACTACTATGGCTTTGAAGTAGACAGTGACGGCCTGTTTCTGCTGGGCGACTTTACGGTCACGCATAACTCACTCGCCTCCAAATCTATCGCGTCTTTGTGGAACCTGCCGCTGCTGCGAATGGATGTCGGGAAGATTTTTGGGGGCATTGTCGGGCAGAGCGAGGAAAACATTCGCAAGGCGATTCGGGTGGCGGAAAGCACCGCGCCGAACATTGTCTGGATTGATGAACTCGAAAAGGGCTTTTCGGGGACGCAGTCGTCGGGCATCAGCGACGGCGGCACGACCGCCCGCGTGTTCGGGACATTTTTGGCCTGGCTGCAAGACAAGACCGCGCCCTGCTTTGTGGTAGCGACCGCAAACGATGTCTCGGCCCTGCCGCCGGAATTGCTCCGAAAAGGCCGCTTCGATGAGATTTTCTTTGTTGACCTGCCCGGCGAGCCGGAGCGGGCCGAGATTTTTACCATTCACCTCAAAAAGCGAAAGCGCGACCCGGCGCTGTTTAACTTGAACGCTCTCGCCGAAGCGACCGAGGGCTATTCGGGGGCGGAAATCGAGCAGGCGGTGATCTCGGCGATGTACGATGCGTTCAATCTAGACCGGGACATCACGACGGAAGACATCCTGAAAGTCGCGAAGCAGTCTATCCCGCTGTCCATGACCATGAAAGAGAAAATTGACATGCTGCGCTACTGGGCTGGCACCCGCGCCCGGCCGGCGTCGTCCGCCGAGCCGCCGGAAACCGGCGAAGAAGGCTGGCAGGAGGACGAAAGCGAATATGTGGAAGACCTGTCGCCGGAAGGCGGCGAGCCGCGCGAGTTCACGCAGAACGATTTGACTGAGGCGGCATGACCCAGCATCTCAACGCCTATCTCGCCAATCTCTCCGCCGAGCGCGGGCTATCGGAGCAGACGCTGACGGCGTATCGCTACGACCTGACCCAGCTTCTGAACTTCCTGCGCCGGGAGAACATCACGCAGGCCCGTGCGATCACGCCGGGCCATGTGTACGACTTCCTGGCATCTCTGCGCCGGGCCGGGCTTGCCCCGGCGAGCTTGACCCGCAAGACAATCTCGCTCAAGCTCTGGATGCAGTATCTGTGCCGCGAAGAGATTATTGACGCCGATCCCGCTCTGACTATAGACCCGCCGAAAACGGCCGTCCGGCTGCCGAACACGCTGTCCTTGCCGGAGATTGAACGGCTGCTGACCGCGCCGAACGTCCAAACGCCCGAAGGCATCCGGGACCGGGCCATGCTGGAAATTATGTACGGGTGCGGCCTGCGCGTCTCGGAGCTGGTGTCGCTTAAAACCCGCAGCGTGGACCTGCGAGCGCGGCTGGTCCGTCCGTTCGGCAAAGGCAAAAAAGAGCGATTGGTCCCGCTCGGCGACGGCGTTTCCGAGACGCTGACGGCGTACCTGAACACGGCCCGCCCGGCGCTGCTGGCGCGAAAACCGCCGACGCCGTTTTTGTTCGTCACAAAGCGCGGCGGTCCGCTGACCCGCGATCATTTCCTGAAACTCGTGAAAGCCTACGCCCGCGACGCCGGCATCGCCCGCACGATCTCCCCCCACGCCCTGCGCCATTCCTTTGCGACCCATCTGCTGTCCGGCGGCGCGGACTTGCGGGCCATTCAGGAAATGCTCGGCCATGTCAGCGTTGCTACCACCCAGCGCTACACCCAGGTAGATGTCGCCCGCCTCCGCGAAGTCTACGATAAAACGCACCCAAGAGCGTAACCATGAAGCGTGTCATCTTGATTGTCTTGGACGGCTGCGGGGTTAGAGCGATGCCGGACGCGGCGGCTTACGGCGGGCCGGCAGAGCTTCTCAGCGCGACGCTGCCCCATGTCGCGGAGGCCGCCGGCGGGCTGCATCTGCCGACTCTGGCGCGTCTTGGCCTCGGCAATATCGTGGCTATTCAAGGCGTTGCGCCGGACCCGGACGCCCTCGGCGGCTGGGGCCGCATGGCGGAAGCGTCGGCAGGCAAGGACAGCGTCACCGGCCATTGGGAGCTGATGGGGATTACGACGAAGACGCCGTTTCCGACGTACCCGAACGGCTTTCCGTCGGCGCTGATGGCCGACTTTGAGGCCAAACTCGGGTGCGGCACGCTCGGCAACGTCGCATCGTCGGGAACGGCGATTTTGACGGCGCTCGGCGAAGAACACGTCAAGACGGGCGAGCCGATTGTTTACACATCGGCGGACAGCGTGTTCCAAGTCGCTGCCCATGAAAGCGTTGTGCCGCTGCCGGAACTCTACAAGATGTGCGAAATCGCGCGGGAGATGCTTGTCGCGCCCCACAACATTCAGCGCGTGATTGCCCGGCCCTTTTCCGGCGGCGGCCCCGACAGCTTCAAGCGCACGGAGCATCGGCGCGATTATCCTCTGCCGCCGCCCGTGCCGAACTTCCTCTCGGCGCTGGCGGACGCCGGCAAAACCGCCCACGCTATTGGCGTTGTCGCCGACCTCTTCCCGCGTCCCTACTTCGCCCGCGCCGAGCGCACCCAAAGCAACCCCGCGCATCTCGCCGCCATTTTAGGCGCCGTGCAGAATGGGCAGGAAGACTTCGTGTTTGCCAACTGCGAAGATTTCGATATGCTGTACGGCCACCGCAACGACCCAGCCGGCTTCGCGCGTGCGTTGGATGCCTTTGATGCCGCGCTTGCAGGTATTTTAAAACACTTGCGGCCTGACGATCTGCTTCTTCTCACCGCCGACCACGGCAACGACCCAACCACGGCGTCCACCGACCATTCCCGCGAGTATGTCCCGCTTCTCGTTTACGGCGAAGGCATTCGCGGCGATTTGGAAACGCGTCTGACTTTCGCCGAAGTCTCAACAATTGCGGCAGATTGGCTGGGCATCGCATGGAAATAACAAATGCCGATGACTACTTAGGAAAGATCGTGATGGTCCAGATGGATCGGCCTTTGGGTTCTCTGCACCCGCGCCACGGCTTCCTGTACCCGATCAACTACGGCTTCGTGCCGGACACGCTCTCGCCGGACGGGGCCGAACTGGACGCCTACGTTCTCGGCGTGCCGGAGCCGCTGTCTGCATTTACCGGCCAGTGCCTCGCGGTTATTCATCGCACCAATGACGATGACGACAAGCTCGTTGTCTGCGCCGCTGGGCAGGCGTACACCGACAGCGAGATACGAAGCGCGACACGGTTTCAGGAGCAGTTCTTTAACTTTGTAATTTTGCGGGAGGGGGACACGAGGAAGTAAATTTCACTCGCTGATCAAGGTTGTCCTTCGGACAAAAGATAAAGAAAGGCAATCGTTAACATCTCTTTCGTCCGAAAGACGCTATTCATCAAGTGAGTTTTACTTCCTCGCGTGTCAGCCACTTTTGGAGAAACTGTCCCATGACTGCAAGGACCCTTCTTGTTGGCTGTCTGATGATGCTTGCCGGCAGCCTACACGCCCAAACGCCGGCGGCTCCGGCGGGACAAACTGGGGAAACGCCGCTGCCGAATAAAGTTCTGGGGCGGGCGCCGCTGCAAAAGAAGTTCGGGGCGAATGCCGAATTGACTTACATCTTGCAGAGCGTGACGCCGTTCCATTCCCCGTATTTCGGGACGAACAGCCTGCGCTCGCGCCGCGAAACCGAAGCAAGCCGCTCGTACACGCTCTACTTGTGGGCGCATCCCAGCCCCCGCTTTGAGGTGTATGTCAACCCGGAGCTTGCGCTCGGCCACGGGATCGGCGACGGCGATGGGCTGGCGGCGTACAGCAACGGCGATTTGATCGGGCAGCCGAACTTTCGCCCGCAGCCGTACCTCGCCCGCGTGTTCATCCGCTACCGCGTCCCGTTGCAGTCCGGCGGCAGCGCCAGGCCGAAGCAGGCTGTCAAGCCCGGCAACGAGGAGATCGGCGGCAGCCTGCCGGCGTCGCGGCTCGTGTTCATCGCGAGCAAGTTCGCGATTTCAGACCACATTGACATCAACACCTACGCAAACAACGCCCGGAACCAGTTTCTGAACAATGCGTTTGTCAACAATCTCGCCTATGATAAAGCCGGCGACCCGCGCGGCTATACCCACGGCATCATTATCAGTGTCCTTCGCCCCGGCCTTGCCGTCCGCATCGGAAGCGTTGCCCTGCCGGCGGTGTCCGGCGGCCGGGACGTGTCTTACAACCTGCGGAACCAGCACGCCGAGCAACTGGAAACTGAAATCCGGCCCAAAGTGCTGGCGGGCCAAAAAGCCATGCCGCTGATTCTCAGGCTGCTGACGTACCGGAATGAGGGGACGATGGGAAGTTACCGGGATGCCTTACAGGCCGCGCCAGGCATGACGCCCGATGTGACAACCGTGCGGCGCCGTGCGGCGTTTAAGTACGGCTTCGGGCTGAACTTTGAGCAGGGGATCAGCGACGGCGGAGCGTCGGGGGTTTTTGGGCGCTTCGGCTGGAACGACGGCCAAACCGAGACATTTTCCTATGCGGAGGCCGACCGGGTGATGTCCTTTGGCGGGCAGGTATCGGGGGCGCACTGGAAGCGGGCGAGTGATGTTTTGGGGGTCGCCCTCGCGCAGAGTGATCTGTCGTCGGCCCACAAAGAGTATCTTGCGGCAGGCGGCCTGGGACCAACGCTGGGCGACGGCGCACTTTCCTACGGCTCGGAGCGGGTCGCCGAGGTCTATTATTCGTACCAGCTCACGTCAAACGTGTCCCTGTCACCCGACTATCAGTATATCAGCAATCCAGGCTTCAACCATGATCGCGGTCCGGTGTCTTTGATTTCGCTGCGGCTGCACCTGACGTTCTGAGAAGCATGGTCTCCTGGGGCGTATCTTGAACCTTGATCGGCGGCGTAAACCACTGGGAGCAGGCGAGAAGGCCGAACAATCCGATACCGGCAAAGGCCAGCGGGGCCAGCAGCGGCGGCTTGTGCACGGGGGTTTGGGTGAGCGCCGGCCCAGACCGACAGCATCTGCCCTATATCCACGAGGATATGCCCCTGCCCGTGATACCAAAAACCGAGAGCGCCGACCACAAACCCCGCCCCGAAGATTGCCATCAAAAGCAGCCGCCCGCCTCGGTCCCACAGCGCAAGCCCTGCCGCGCCGACCAGCACTGAAACCGCCGAATGGATAATCGGCGTCCACCCGATTTCATGCTTCGCGAGGATGTGGTTGTGTTCATAGCGCAGGTCAAACAGCAGCCCGGCGAATGCGGCGACGAGAATCAGCACTACGATTTTGCCGAGCGGCCACTGCGCGAGTTCTTTTTGAGACATCCTGCACCTCTTTTTCTGCCTGTTCCAATAGGAGTACCACGCCCAGCATCTTATGAAACAAAGCCTCAGCGCAGATCTCATAGGAGAACCCAGATATGCTCTCACACGAAATCTGTGGAACTCATTTAGCTGAGAACCGCGCGGCGATTTTATCTCTTAAATCCAACATCTGGGAGATGGCGATACCGATAATGCACAGAGGGATGCCCATCCAAAAGGTTGCGTCAACCCAGTGACTAAAGCTGTAAACCTGCCGGCTTACTTGGGTATAGGTTGTATACACACTTTTGTCTCCAACATAATAGCAGCCTCCCACGACTTTGCCGTTGCTCGCCGTACCGCCGATAATATCAAGTGCCACTAGGAACACGAAGAACCAGACAGCTCCTATTCCAATCGAAATACTAGCCGCTCTTCTCATCCACCCCTGTTTTGTGTTAGTCATCATTTCCCTTTGGAAGAGTTTAAGTTCTTCCACGACGGTTCAAAGGACCGCGCACGTCACTTTTAGTTCTCTAATAATCGGAAGGAAAGCAGGAGTTGAAGAGGCACAAAAAAGCCCCCAGCTTATTGGCTGAGGGCTTAGGCGAAAGTTAATCGGGAGCCATCTGGTCTTCGGTTTCGCTTTGCGCGAGCTTGATGGGCCGGGCGGCTTCGACGGGCTGCTGGACGGTGCCTTTGCGCTCCAGCTTGCCCCAGCCGACAAGCGACCCCCGGACAGCGAAGAGGAGCGATTTGACGATGACGTAGTACATAAGCTGGCGGTAGACGAACCGCTGCAAGAGAAGCCAGACCAACAGCTTCTTGTCCTCTTTGTCGAGCCGGAACGCGAGGTATGCCCCGGCGACCTCGACCGCCGAGAAGACGGCCCAGTAGCCGACCAGCATCCAGGAGTTCTGGTGGCTGGTGTTCGGCGCAATGACATGGCTGTAGATGATGGACCAGATGATGGTCAGGTCTACCACTGGGGCGATGGCCTGGAAGCCGATCTGGTAGATCCAGAGCGACGGCATTGCAATCGTGCCGAACGTGCCGTAGCGCGGGTTAAAAAGCGCGGTGCGGTGCTTCCAGAGGCACTGCAAGGTGCCAAACGCCCAGCGGAATCGCTGCTTTGCGAGGTCTTTCAGGGTATCGGGCGCTTCGGTGTACGCCAAAGCTGTGTTGTCGGTCGAGATCTTGTAGTCAAGCTTGCGGATTTTAAACGTCAGGTCGGTGTCTTCGGCCAGTGTTTGAGAAGAGTACAGGCCCGCGAGGATAACGGCGTCTTTGCGCCACGCGCCGACCGCGCCGGGGACGACCGTGATGCAGTTCAAGAGGTCGAACGCACGGCGGTCGAAGTTCTGACTCGTGATATACTCGACGGCCTGCCAGATGGTCAGCGGGTTGTTGCGGTTGCCGACTTTGACGTTTCCCGAAACCGCGCCGATGGCCGGATCGGCGAAGTGGCGGACCAGCTTGTTCACCGTGTCGCGGGCGAACACTGTGTCGGCGTCAAGGGCGACGATGATCTCACCCCGGCACTGCTTGATGCCGAGATTGAGCGCGGACGCTTTGCCGCCGTTCGGCTTGACAATTACGGTGACGCGCGGGTCGAGGCCGTAGGCGGCTGAGACGACTTCGGCGGTGCCGTCTTTCGAGCCGTCGTCTACGACCAAGATGTCAAGGTTCGGGTAGTCCGAGTCAAGCAGCGTGGCGATTGTCTTGTTGATGACTTTCGCTTCGTTGTACGCGGCGATAATCACGCTGACCGGCGGCAGGTAGCTGGCGTCAAAGACGCGGCTGCGCTCCTGCTTGGCCTGGATCGTCGCCAGCGTTCCCATGACAATCATGCGGAAGATGCCGAGGCCGATGGCTAACAGAAATAGCAGCGTGAAGCCGATGCCGACCCAGTAAGTCAGGTCAAAGACGGCCCGGTCTAAAGCCACGCCCCACGCGGCGCGTCCGGTGACGGCGGGGAACAAGACGGATTTCGGCTTGCCGACCAAAGCGGAGACCGGCACGAATGTGTAGCCGCGTGCTTTGAGGCCCTCGATAATCAGCGGCAGTGCTTTCACCGTCTCGGCCCGCGTGTCGCCGCCGGCATCATGCAGCAGGACCGCGTTGCCGTTGTTGGCGTTTGCCAGAACGTTCGCGACGATTTGATCCGACTTAATGCCCGGCTTCCAGTCGGTCGGGTCAATCTGCTCGCCGATGAACAGATAGCCTAAGCGGTCGCCCTGCAAGACCGGGTCGAAGTCGGCTTCGGTAGACGGCTCCGAGTCGGCGCGGTTCGGCGCTCGCCAAAGAGTCGTCATGTGGCCGGTCATGGCTTCAATCACGCGCTGGGTCGCATCCAGCTCAAGCTTGGTGCGGAGCGGAGAGATGCGGTCAATCTCCGGGTGGGTGAACGAATGGTTGCCGATCTCCATGCCGTCGTTCCACTCACGAGTGAGCAGGCCGGGGTGCGCTTCGGCGTTCTGGCCGACGACAAAGAACGTCGCCGGGACATGTTCCCGGTGCAGGATGTCCAAGATTTGGGGCGTCCAGCGCGGGTCCGGGCCGTCGTCGAACGTCAGCGCGATTTTCTTGTTGACTGCATTTGAGCCGCTGCTTTGGTCTACCAAGCCGGTGCGCCGGATAACCCACTGCGACGGGTAGGTCTCGAACTTCTCGCCGGTAATCTCTTTTGTCTTCGGGCTGACCGTGATGGTGCGGGAGCCGTCGGTCGGCGGCTGCTGAACATCCAAAACGTCGCCGTAGCCGAGAAAAGTCGTGCCGAACTCTTTGCCGTAGGTCAGCGTCGTCAGCTTCTGGGGGTCGAACGACGCCAGCGGCTGGTCTTTGCCGAAGAAGCTCCACAGGCTGGGGTCTTCTTTGCCCAGCTCCCAAATTGCTGCGCCGAGCGTGTGGTACGGCTGGGCGGCGAGAAGCTGGTTGTAGGCGGTCGTCGCATCCTGAATCCAGACTGTGTGGGAGACCTCTTTGCTTCCCGCCCCCGCCGATTCGTCGCTGTAGGTAAAGTAAGGGGACAAGCTCTGCGGGTCAACCCGTATCACGCCGTCCGGGCCGAAGCGGTTCTCCTGGGCAATCTGGGCGGCCTCCTGGAAGGACACGTCGCTTGCTTTCGTGGTCCCGTCCTTCCAATCATAGCCGTAGGTGCCGAGGCCGAGAACTACTTTGTTGGCGGGAACCTGGGCCAGCACCGACGCAAGCTGGCTGCGGAACCAGCTTTGGCCGGAAATGGGACCGGCGGGATTGCCGTCCGCGTTCTGGTCGTAGAGCATGGGGATGACAAAATCGTTCAGCCGGGCTAGCGTCGGCAGGTCATACGCGCCGCTGTCGGTCTGGATGTCCTGCGTCACCAGAAGGCCCGCCGGGTGGAACGCCGACGCAAGCTGGGACATAAACGCGGTTAGTCCGGCCCGGTCGGCGTCGCGGTCGGTTTCAAAGTCAATGTTGACGCCCTGGTAGTGGCCCGACACGACATAAGATTTAAGCTGGCTGATGACCGCCGTGCGCTTCGCCGGCTCTGTCAGCAGCGAATGCAGCCAGTCCGAGCGGAACCTGCTTGCGTCCGAGTCATAGTTCTGGATCAGCGGCAGAATGGCAACCCCGTGGGCACGGGACTGGTCCACCGCAATGTCGTCGTTCGTATCGGCGCGGGTTTCCGCCGCCGCCGCCGATTTATCCGAGAACGCCGCAATGCTCTGAATGCCGGTCCCGCCCGGCATCAGTGTCAGCCACACGGGGAACAAGTGGGTCGTCTGCCCGATATGCGCGGAAAGCGAGTCCACGGCGGCTTTGTCGTTGTTCTCAAAGAACGCCGCCCGGACCGGCGCGGTCACATGCCCTGGCGCAATCGCCGCCAAAGGAATAGCCTGCGGACGGGTCTCGTTCTGGATAGTTTCCGACAGCTTGCGCTTGGCATCCTGCACGGAATGGTTCCGGCTCAGGACATACCGCAGCTTGACATGCGCGTGGGTCGGGTGCAGGCGGGCATTCGGGCTAACAGGGCGCACGGTCGGCGAAAGAGGCCGGACCCGCTCTCCGAGAAGCGCTGGCACGAGGCCGAGCCGGGACGCCGCCAGCGAGATTTCAGGAAGCTGCGGGCTGAACACGATCTGCACGGCAAAGGCTAGGCTTGCGGCGATGCCGAGCAGGCCGAGGGCGACAAAAAAGTACGAGACAACGTTCCAGCGCCGCCGCGATTCGTCGAAAAAGATTGGCTGTTGTCCAGGATCGTTCACAGTAAGTCTCCATTGAAATCCGCAAGTAGTAATAAGAGCGCGTTCACGGCTGAAAAGTTCCATAAAGCGGCGGCAGAAGAAGCAATTTATCCAAAGAAGTGCAAACACCGCAAAAACACGTTGACTTGCTTCGGGTGTTTGTGTTATACTGAAACCCGAAAAGCCGTGTAAAAACGCAGCACGAGAACAAAAGACAAGGCCCGCAATGCAGGGGGCGACTATGGCCGAGAACAGCACGCCAAATCAAGGAAACGACGAAAACGACGACGCGCCGCCGCTTGTCGTTCCTTCCCGTGACCCGCTCCCCCCGCCGCCCGACATCTCTTACACGCGCCCGACTTTGGGAAAAGCCGCCCCGCTGAGTGAGCAAAACCGCGCCCGGACACCGAGCCGTCCGCTGGGTCAAAGTGCGCCATCGTCGTTCAATCTCGGAACAGGCATGTCGGCAGGAATCACGCTTGCTTCCAGTGTCGTTGTCGGGTTTCTCATTGGGCAGTGGATTGACCATCACTGGCACCTTTCCCTGCCCTGGGGAACGATTGTTTTTTCGCTCGCAGGCGTTGCCGCCGGCTTTCTGAACTTGTTTCGCATTCTAGGCGCGTCGGACGACCACCGCAAAAAATGATTTTCAATCAATGATTTCTGCTGTTTCATCTCCGCGCCCGAAGAAAGCGTTCCTGCCGGCGTTTCCCGCCCTGGCTTCCGCCGGATTCATGGCAAACGCGCCGCTGCTGGCTGTGCTTCTGCTGCGCGGCTATGCCTGGATGGGCGTGAGCCTCTTCAGCGGCTACGTGCTAGGGATGCTCATTTACGGTTTCTTATACGGCGTGGTTAATCAAGGTTTCCCCGCGTCCGCCAAAGCCGCGCGGGCGAAGCGGCCGCTGCCGGCGTTTGGCCTGCTCCTCATCGGCAAGCTGGTGGTCTTCGGCGGGGCGGTTGCCGTTCTGCTGTGTGCGTTTCATGTCGCCGCGCTGTGGATGCTTGCCGGGCTATTTGTGACCCAAATCGGCGTGACGGCAAATGTGATGCGCTGGCTGACAAACAATAAAGGTACTTTCTAGATTATGGTTCTCTTGCAGTGGTGGGTTTATGCGTTCTATGGGCTGATTGCAGGAATAGTCCTCATTGCGATTGGCCTGGCCGCCGGTTCTAAGCCCGACACGCGCCATCCCAAAGGTCTCCAGAACTTCATGGAGCTTGTGCTGGACTGGCTGCGCGAGCAGTTTTCCGGGGCGCTGGGCGAAGGCGGCCAGGGATACCTGCCGCTGGTAATGACCCTCTTTCTCTATATTGTGGTTTCCAACCTGCTGGGCCTGCTTCCGGCGTTCAAATCGGCAACGGCAGCAACCTCTACCACTATTGCGCTCGGCCTCTTTGTGTTTGTCTTCGTCCAGTATGTCGGCATTAAGCACAACGGGTTCGTCAACTACATCAAGCACTTCTTCGGTCCGGTCTTGTTCCTTGCCCCGCTGCTGTTCGTGATTGAGCTGGTCGGAGAAGTTGCGAAGCCGTTTTCACTTGGGATGCGGCTCTTCGGCAACATCTACGGCGAGGACATCATCAACGATTTGCTGACAAAAGGCGGCTCGAACCTGTTCTTTATCCCGTTCCAGGTCCCGATCTACCTGCTGCAAATCTTTACCGATTTGGTGCAGGCGTATATCTTCGCCATTTTGACCTGCTCGTACATCTCGATCTTCACGTCCAGCCATCATCAGGATGGCGTGGACATCCCGCATGAGAACGAAAACAACGGGGAGACTGCTGGCGTCATCAAGGCGGCGAGCTACACCAACAAGCATTAACTGTCTACTCACATTATCACACACCTACTCATTATCACACACCTATTATCGGATTAACTAAGGAGAACTTGACGATGCTCGGAACTTATTTTGGACTTTTGGCTCTTGGAGCCGCGCTTGCCGTCCCCATCGCCGCGATCGGCGCAGGCATTGGCGAAGGCATGATTTTCTCGGCGGCAATCTCCAGCATTGCCCGCCAGCCGGAAGCGGAAGGCCGGATTCGCGGCTTGATGCTGGTGTGTTTCGCGCTTGTCGAGTTTTTGGCGATTTTGAGTTTTGTCGTCTTTATCATTCTGCTGGGCAAGCTGCCGAGCGGTGGTGCGACTGTTTCGCAGATGCTGGCAGGCCACTAAGAACGCTCAGAAACACGAATTAGGCGGCAACACATGGACATCTTGCATAGCCTCGGCATCGAGCCGAGGCTTGTTATCACGCAGATTATCGGCTTTGCGCTCCTGCTCCTCATCCTAAACCGGCTGCTGTATAAGCCGCTGTTCGGGACATTGGCCCAGCGCCAGGCTGACATTAAAGCCACTTACGATCAGCTCGATGCAGACCGGCAGCGCATGGAAACAACGCGGCGCGAGTACGAGCAGCGGCTCGCGGGCATCGAAGAAGAAGCTCGCGAGAAGATCCAGGCGGCGGTGAAGGAAGCGCAGAGCCTGCGGGACAATCTGGTCGCCGATGCGCGGACGCAGGCCGAGACGATCATCGAGCAGGGGCGCAACGAAAGCGAGCGCGACCGGCAGCGGGCGTTTTTAGAAATGCGCTCGCAGATCGTAACGCTGGCCGTCTCGGCGGCGGGCAAGGTCATTGACGCCAATTTAGATGGGGCGCGGCAGACAAAGCTTGTAGACGACTTCATCGGCAGCCTCAGCACGACGCCGGCGGCGGAAGCGCGGCCCGGCGCGGCGGCGTATGCCAGCACAAATGGAAGCGCGGGCATCGTATGAAAGACATTCGGGTTGCCAAACGCTACGCTGGGGCATTGTTCGCCGTCGCCGAGCGAAACAGCATTTTAGACGCCGTCGCGTCCGATTTAGAACTGATGCACCGCTTGATGACCGACGTGCCGTACCTGCGGGCCATTCTTATGGAGCCGCTGGTGTCGGACACCCGCAAGAACTCGGTCGTGGACGAAGCGTTTGGCGACCGGGTGACCGCGTCATCGCTGAATTTTCTGAAGCTCTTGATCCGCAAGCGGCGCGAAGATCTGATCGAAGAATGCGCCCGCGAGTTTCGCGTCCTCTTAGCCGAACATGCAAACACTGCCGACGCCGAAGTCTCGTCGGCGGTCCCGCTCTCGCCCGATCAGACGACCCGGCTGACCGAGAAGCTGCAAGCGCTGACCGGCAAGACGATCCATCTGACCCAAAGCATTGACTCCGCGCTTGTCGGCGGGGTCGTCGTCCGCATCGGCGATACCGTGATGGATGGCAGCGTGCGCGGTAAGCTGGAGCGCTTGGAGCGGCAGTTATCGGGCGCAAACTCGCAGGGCGCAATGGTTTAGACGGGCGCAATCCCCGAAAGAGGAAAAAGACGTGGCAATTAAGCCGGAAGAAATTACCTCCATTCTCGAACGCGAGCTGGAAGCGTATCATGCCGATACCCAGGAAGTGGGTGTCGGCACAATTTTGCAGGTTGGTGACGGCATCGCCCGCATCTACGGCCTTGAAGGATGCATGGTCGGCGAGCTTTTGGAGTTCCCCGGCGGCGTTCAGGGCATGGCGCTGAACCTCGAAGAAGACAACGTCGGCGCGGTCCTGCTCGGCTCCGAAGCGGGCATTCGCGAGGGCGACACGGTCAAGCGCACCGGCAACATCATCCAAATCCCCGTCGGCGAGGGTCTGGTAGGCCGGGTCGTGAACGCTTTAGGCCAGCCTCTCGACAACAAAGGGCCGATTGTCTCCACTGAGTTCCGGCTGCTTGAAACCCGCGCCCCCGGCGTCGTCGAGCGCCAGCCGGTCAAAGAGCCGCTGCAAACCGGCATTAAAGCCGTGGACTCGATGATCCCGATTGGGCGCGGCCAGCGCGAGCTGATTATCGGCGACCGTGGCACCGGCAAAACCGCTGTCGCACTCGACACGATCATCAACCAGAAGACCACCGATGTCTACTGCATCTATGTCGCCATCGGCCAGAAGTCCAGCACCGTCGCGAACATTATCCGCACGCTAGAGCTGAATGGCGCGATGGAATACACGACCGTCGTGGCCGCGACCGCCGACGATCCCGCGTCCCAGCAGTATATTTCACCCTATGCCGGCGCGTGCATCGGCGAGTGGTTTCGGGACAATGGCAAGCACGCTTTGATTGTCTACGATGACCTCTCGAAGCAAGCCGTCGCCTACCGCCAGGTCTCGCTTCTCCTGCGCCGCCCGCCGGGCCGCGAGGCGTACCCCGGCGACGTCTTCTACCTGCACTCCCGGCTTTTAGAGCGGGCTGCCAAGCTGTCCAAAGAACTCGGCGGCGGGTCACTGACGGCCCTGCCGATTATCGAAACCCAGGCTGGTGACATCTCGGCGTATATCCCGACCAACGTCATTTCCATCACCGACGGCCAGATTTTCCTAGAGACTGACCTGTTCAACTCCGGCGTCCGCCCAGCCATCAACGTCGGCAACTCGGTGTCCCGCGTCGGTGGCAGCGCCCAGACCAAAGCGATGAAGGACAAGAACGTCGGCGGCCAGCTCAAGCTCCAGCTCGCCCAGTTCCGCGAAGTCCAAGCCTTCAGCCAGTTCGCGTCCGATTTGGACAAGAACACCCAGGCCCAGCTCGCTCGCGGCCTGCGCCTCGTCGAGATTTTGAAACAGCCCCAGTCCCAGCCCCTGCCGCTGGAACAGGAAGTCCCAATCATCTACGCCGCCAACACCGGCGCGTTAGACGACATCCCCGTCGAGTCCGTCCGCCGCTTCGAGGCCGAGTTCAAGGTCTTCCTGGCCGACCGCTACCCGGAAGTCCCCGAAACCATCGCCCGCGACAAAACCCTGGCCGAAGGCACGGTAGACGCCCTCAAAAAAGCCATCGCTGACTTCAAGGCCCAGTTCAAGCCGTAACGAAGTTAAGCAAAGCCCCAGTCAATCTGACCGGGGCTTTTTTTATTCTTCAAAGAGTATAGAGTCTGCACCTTTTGTGCCATAATGAAATCAAATTGCCCTGGTTCCGAATAGTCACCTCCCCGTAGAGACGGGGCGTCCGCTGGTTTCACTTGAAACGAGCTTCGAACGGCGTGTGCGTGGGACATAAATTTCTCTAGGAAACAGGGACGCTTTTTATAATTATCATCTCATCACGGCCATTGAAGCACTGAGTATTCTCGGTGCTTTATTATGTTTTGGTACTCTCCCACATCCCCTTCGCTTCCAAAGGAACGATAGACCGCACCGCTAACCATGTCCGCCACCTGAATGAGATTGCTTGCTTTTGAGTCTTGGGTACCGATTTTCTTGATGCGCTCCACTTCCCCGCCCCCTTCATTCACTATGCGCTTGATGTAGGACGCCAATTCCTTTTTGAGCGCCTTCCCGCCGCTGTCGTCGAACTTCACGTTGGCATCTGACAAAAGAGGCTTTACCGCGTCAAACGCCACTCCGCAAATCGCTTTGTAGAAAGTGCTCCCGCTCTGATAGTCCGCGCCGGACAGCTTCCGCTTGTCCACGACAAGTCTAAAGAACCGGAAGTTATACTCTTTAATTGCGCTGAGGAACGCCCTGCGAATGTGCACGTTGTTCCTGAAAAAGTGAAACTCGTAACCGCTCGGCAGCCTGAGTTCGTTTCTGAGAGCATCAGTTCGCAAGCGCAGTTTCTCGGCTTCCTCATTGCTGCCGAAGATGACTAAAGTAACAACAAAATAGGTGCTGGAACCTTCGGCAAATTTGAATCCCGCATCTCCCGACTCGTCCACAAAAACAAGCATGGCTCATTGTACCTGCAAGGGGTTCCTGGCTGACCGTTACCCGGAAGTCCCCGAAACCATCGCCCGCGACAAGACGCTGGCAGAGGGAACGGTAGACGCCCTCAAAAAAGCCATCGCCGACTTCAAGGCCCAGTTCAAGGCATAGAAAACAGAGATGAAGCCCCAGCCACATTGGTTGGGGCTTTTTTGCTATGTAGCGCCAAAACGCCAGGAGGGTGTATAATGAACAGCATGAGCAAAGCGCACACAAAGGCAGAGGATGAGACCGCTCTCAACTTGAATGCCAAGTCAGAGCCAAGAGTTGATTTAGAAGATGAACTGCGCCCAGCGTCTGATGCCTCAACCTTGAAAATTAGTGTTCGCGGGAAGTATGTCGAGGACGATGGCCTTGAAGATCTGGCTGAACAGAATATCGAAGCGATTTTAGACATAGAGCCAGATGTCTCATCCAAGTCTGATAAGAAGGCGACATCAACTAAAGCTGCTCAACTTTTAAAGCAGGAAGACAAGCGTTTCCAAATTCCTACCCCAAAACAGAGAAAAAACCTGTCAGTTGAATTTGCCAAATTGGGGAAGGTTATCTATGGACAGGCTTTTGATATCGTCAGAGTGGATGGCGATTATAGTCTTGATGAGATACGTAGTATCAGTAAAGGTATTAAAGAAAAGAAAATCACCTTGTATGAGATCAAAGCGACTAATAGGACTAATGTAACGGATGAGTTCGGCGACTACTTTTTCTCGCTGTCTACTGCTGAAGTGTTGGTAGCCCAAAGTCTTAAAGATGCATATATGTTTGTATTTGTGAACATTAACACGCATAAATATATTGAGCTAACCTTACCAGCAGTGTATGCAAAAGCCCAAGCAATTTATCCAAGTTGGAGCATTCGGTTTAAAAAGTAGTCAAGAAACTGAGTCGACAAGTTTCCGGCAATCCCGATGCCGCAGGAAAAGATTCATGGCTTCAACAACAATGACGCATGAAGAGTTTGATATACGGCTGGCGCAGTCTACGGAGCAGATACGGCAAAAACGCTCGGCATTGGAACCGCAGGGAGCAGGACAGATACCATGACTGCATATCAAGTTTACGAACAAGTGTTTAAGCCGCTTTCTGCTGAGGAAAAGCTTGCTATCGCTCGGTTAATTATGGATGATGTCGTCCCGGAAGTTGAGCCGCAAGCGCAGGCAAACGGCGTTGGGCTGAATGGACTTCTGCCTCAGAGCGAGTCTGAGCCGCCAGCGAAAGCCCGCAAGCCGCGTGAGTTTGGGGCTGGGCGTCATCTGCTGTCGGGAGCAGGGATCGACATTGATGCGCCGATGACGACGCCGATAGACGACATGTTTGCAGACTATATGCCAGGCGATGCTGAACAGGAAAATGAGACGAAGTGAGCGGAGGCACGGGTGGGGTATGATGGCATCAAGAAAGTGTTTGAGGGGCTGAGGGCGGATACCGTTAGTGTGAAGGAGAAAACGATGCGTTTACCTAGTTTCATTGCTTGTGCGGCTTTGACTGGCGCAACGGGTACAGCTTTCGTAATGGGTGCGGTGCAGGCCGCGCCGAATCCTGCCGCCGGAGCGGTGCTGCCGAAAGGAATGGTAGTCTCGCTGCGGCTGGAGACGGACCTGCGCTCCGGGCAGGATAAGGCGGGGAAGACCGTCTTGTTCACCGTGAACCAGAATGTCTACAGCAAAAGCCATGTGCTGCTGCTGGAGAAAGGCGCTCCCGCTCGCGGCCATGTTACGGAATCGGACGGACGCGGCGCTTTGGGCCGGGCGGGCAAGCTGAGGTTCACCTGCGATTATGCACTGGCCGACGACGGGATACACGTTCCGCTGGACTTGATGGTGACGCCGCAAGCCGGCGGGCGGACAGGCGCGGGGGCAAGCATCCTCTCCGCGTCTGTCAGCACCGGCGGGCACGGCTACCCCAACAACGGCGCTGCCTATGATGAGTATTACCGCAATCGTTTCGCCGATGGAGTCTCGCCGGATTACAACGGAAGTGACTTCGGCCCGGACGACTACTACCGGCATTCCGGCGCGGCGGTAGGGATCAGCGTTGATCCAGGGCGCGTACTGAGTAACGGGGAAAATGCGGCGGCAGAGCGAGGCCAGGAATACGAGGCGTCTGTCGCCGCCGACACGCCGGTTGCTCCATCTGCGTCCGTTGCATCGTCTGCGCCTCTTGCGGTGTCCACCGAGCAGTTGTTCACGCTGAAGGACAAAACGCAAGTGGCGGGCGTTCTCGCCGGGTTTGACGGGAAGACGTACACGGTGATGACGCTGACCGGCCGCCGCAGCATTCCCGCCGGCACCGTGCAGTCCATCCAAGCTGTCTCGCCTGTTCCGGCGAGCAAGGGGAAAGAATGACCCGCATGACTGAGCCGCGACTGATGAACAGCCTGACGAAGTGGGCGGAGACGCTGGTGGGGTACAGCCTAGATTTGCAGCCGGGAGAGCAGGTGCTGATCCGGGTGGATGAGGCCGCGACTCCCCTGGCGAAGGAAGTTTACCGGGCGGCGCTTGCGGCGGGAGCGCATCCGACCGTGCAGGTGACGGTGGACGGGCTGGACGAAATCTTTTTGACGACGGCCTCGGACACTCAGCTTGAATGGGTGTCGCCGACACGGAAGTTTGAGTACGAGACGATGGACGCGCTCTGCGCGATTGTTGCGCCGTCCAATACGTCGGCGCTGGCGGGGGTTGCGGCGGACAAGCAGACGCGGGCGGCGCGGGCGAACAAAGCGGTGCGGGAGTCGCTGTTTGTGCGGTCTGCGGAAGGCAAAGCGAAGTGGAACGTGACGCTCTATCCAACGCAAGGGGCGGCGCAGAACGCCAAGATGTCGCTGGCGAACTATGAGATGTTTCTCATGAAAGCTATGTTCTTAGACCAGAACAATCCGGCGGCGGCTTGGAGAGCGTTTTCCCAAGAGCAGCAGCGGTATGTGGATTATCTCGCTCACGTCGAGACGCTGCGGTTTGTCGCCGATGACACGGATTTGACCATGCGCGTCGGCGGGCGGGTCTGGGTGAACTCGGACGGCCACAAGAACTTTCCGAGCGGCGAAGTTTTTACCGGGCCGATCGAGAACAGTGTTAATGGGAGCGTCCGGTACACGTTCCCGACGGCGCATCTAGGGCATGAAGTGGACGATGTGCGGCTGACGTTTGAGAACGGACGAGTTGTGAAGGCCGACGCGGCGCGAGGCTTAGACTTCCTAGAAACGATGTTGGACAGTGACCCCGGCGCACGGGTCTTAGGAGAAGTGGCGGTTGGCAACAACTACGGGGTGCAGCGGTTTACGCGGAACACGCTTTATGATGAGAAGATCGGCGGGACAGTTCATTTAGCCCTCGGCAACGCCTACCCGGAGACGGGTGGGATAAACGTCTCGGCGGTGCATTGGGACATGGTCTGCGATATGCGCCCGGATGCCGGCGGCGGAGCGATTTATGCCGACGGCGTTCTGATTCACGAAAATGGGCAGTGGATAATATAGTTCCAGAGACCTAATAGTTCCAGAGACCTACCACCTTGCTTCGCAGGGTCCTCCCTAAAGGGAGGATTAGGAACAGACTGTGACGGAAACTGGCCTTGCTCCTCTTGATCTCTTCTTGATCTCTTCTTGATCTCTTCTTGATCTCTTCTTGATCTCTTCTTGATCTCTTCTTGATCTCTTCTTGATCTTCCCTTTAGGGAGGACCCTGCGAAGCAAGGTGGTAGGTCTCCTCAGAAAGCATCATTGAGCGCGTCGAGCATCGGGAACGTGCGCCCGGCGATCTTGGGATTAATGCGCTGGGCTTCGCGGATTTCGGCGAGGCCAGCGTCGAGCTGGCCGCGTTTTCGGAGGGCGTAGCCAAGATTGAAATGCGCCCAGGCATGAGAAGCGTTGAGCTGGATCGTGCGGTGCCAGGCAGCGAGGGCAGCGTCGTAACGCTGCATCTTATACTGAGCATTTGCCAAATTAAAATGCGCCTGGACGTAATTCGGGTCGGCGAGCGCGGCACGCTGCCAGCATTCCAGCGCTGCCGCAATCTGGCCTTCGTTCGAGAGCATGACGCCGAAATTGAAGTTCGCCGCCGGGTCTTCCGGGGCCAGCCGCAGGGCTTCGTGCATCTCGTTAAACGCGGCGTCGCCGAGGCCCTTGACGTAAAGCGCGGCTCCGAGAAGCTGACGCGGCTCGGCCTGCTTCGGATCACTTTGGATGGCCCGCTGCCAGCAGGCCATCGCGGCGTCTAAATTCCCCTCTGCCTGATACGCTAGTCCTAAATTGGTGTGAGCGTGGACATCGTCCGGGTCGAAGTGCAGCGCTTCCTGGTAGAGCGCCGTTGCTGCGCTCTTGTCGCCTCGCTCGGTATGCACCGCCGCCAGGTTGTGCCGGGCAATGCTGAGAGCCGGCGCAAGCTCCAGTGCCGTCCGCCACTCGGCAATAGCGCCTTCAATCTCCCCCCGATGATACAGCGCCGTGCCGTAATTGGTCCGGGCATACGCATAGTCCGGCACGGCCTGCACCGCCGCCTGCCACTGGGCGAACGCTTCTTCGACGTCGCCTCGCTGCCAGAGCGCCAGCCCTAAGTTGTTTCGGGCAATGCCGTCGGACGGGTCCAGCCGCAGAGCGGTCTGGTACGCCGCAATCGCCAGATCGGGCCAGTCCATTTCTGCCAGCGCATTTCCCAGCAGTGTCTGCGTTTCGGGGTTCTCCGGGTCGAGCCGCACGGCCTCCCGGTACTGGATCGATGCCGCGTCGAACTGGCCTCGCGCCAGCAGCGCCCCAGCCAGCACCAGGCGGGGGGCGGGGTCTTCCGGCGCCCGCTGAACCGCCTTGCGGTAGCCTTCAATGGCGGCGTCCAAATCGGCTTTCGCCCGCAGTGTTCGGGCGGGCGGGAACTGCGACGACTGCGGCTGTGCTTCTTGTATCCGGCGCATGGCTGTTTCTCCAACTCTCAGCGAATAGAATAATTGACCGAGACAACGGCAGTGATGTTCTTGTCTAGTGATGTCGTGTCATCCTCGCTGCCGCTGTCGGCGCTCGCCGACGTGTACAGCGGCGTGATCTGCGGGACAAACATCTTGGCCGCCCGGACATCGCCGAGCTTGCAGCCGCTGCTTTCGGCGATCTGCTCGGCCCGGTCGCGGGCGTTTTTTGCGGCCTCGGCTTGCATCGTTGTTTTCAGCTCGCTCAGCTTTGTATACAGGTACAGCGGCGTGTCCGACTTGAATGGGATGCCCTGGCTGATCAGCTCGGTAGACTGCCGGGAAAGTCCATCCACGAGGTCTACCGAATGTGATTTTACCTCAATCGTTTGGGTCAGCGTGTAGCCGGTAATATGGGTCGTCGCCACATACTGCCCCGTGTGTGGGTTCTTGACCTGCTCGTATTCCGGCTCCTCGCTGACGGCATCCGGGGTGACTTCCGCCGCCGGGACGCCTTTAGAAAGCAGGTACGCCCGAACCTTGGCGACATTGGATTCCAGCGGCGTGTATGCTTCGGCGATCGTCGGCGCGGTCTGGGTCAGGCTGCCGTTCCAAATGATAAAGTCCGACCGGATGGGTTTGCGGGCCGAGCCGTCCACATGAATCAGCTCATCTTTGGAACGAATCCGCACCATTGACCGGGCAATCAAACTCGTGCAGACAATCAGCGTCAGGCAAATCAGGCCGGCGGCAATTAGGAAGTAAAATGGTCGTGCTTCGCGCATGGACAGTCCCCTGATGTTCTCAGAACCCCTCCCACTCGTTCCTGGCACTTGCGGCATCCTGCCTCAGTGTCGCTCCCTCAGCACTGGCTCCCTGGAAGGCCCCTGTTAGGGAAGGGCAATACGGAGCAGCAAAATACGGGAACGCTGCTGTTATCGTCAGAACTCTCTAGCCCTTCCCTAACAGGGGCCTTCCAGGGAGCCAGTGCTGAGGGAGCGACACTGAGGCAGGATGCCGCAAGTGCCAGGAACGAGCGGGAGGGGTTCTTAAAACAGCCCCGTAATCTGCCCGGACGCATCAACATCAATATCAAGTGCTGCTGGGTGCTTCGGCAGGCCCGGCATAGTGAGAATGTCCCCGGCCAGCGCGACTACGAAGCCCGCGCCTGCCGACACCGTGAGGGCGCGGACATGGAGGCGAAAGCCGGTCGGAGCGCCGAGCTTTGTCTTGTCGTCGGACAGCGAGTTCTGGGTTTTGGCGACGCACATCGGCAGCCCGCCGAAGCCGTGCGCGTCGAGCCAGGCAATCTGCTTCTCGGCCTCCGCGCTGATCTCGACGCCGTCCGCGCCGTAGACTTTCGTCGCCAGCGCATTCAGCTTGTCCTTGATCGGCAGCGAAGCATCGTAGATCGGCTGAAAGTCGCCCGGCGTTTCGAGCGCATCCAGCACGGCCTGCCCCAGCGCACGTCCGCCTTCGCCGCCCTGCCCCCAAACATTGTTGACGGCGACGCGCCAGCCGTTCGTTTTGCAGTGAGCGACCACCGCGTCCACTTCGGCGGGCGTGTCCGACGCGAACGTGTTGACCGTGACGACGACCGGGACGCCGATTTGCCTGACATTTGCCGCATGCCGGTCTAAGTTCGGCAGGCCGCGCCTCACGGCTTCCACATCTTCGCGATTTAGATGTGTTTTTGCGACCCCGCCGTGCATTTTGAGTGCCCGGATGGTGGCGATCAAAACAACGGCATCAGGCGACAGTGCCGGCATCCGAGGCGCGGCTACGATGTCGCAGAACTTCTCAAAGCCGAGATCAGAGCCGAAGCCGGCTTCCGTGACAACGTAATCGCCGAGACGCAGCGCAAGCTTTGTTCCCAAAACCGACGAGCAGCCGTGGGCGATGTTGCCGAACGGCCCGCCATGCACGAACGTCGGGGTGCCTTCCAGAGTCTGCACCAAGTTCGGCTTGATCGCGTCCCGCAGCAGCGCGGCCATCGCGCCGTGTGCGCCGAGGTCCGCTGCCGTCACCGGCTTGCCTTTCACCGTCTGCCCGACCACAATCCGCCCCAGCCGCTCTTTCAACTCGGCGAGGGACTCGGACAAGCACAAAATCGCCATGACTTCCGATGCGACTGTAATCTGAAAGCCCGACTCGCGCGGATAGCCGTTTGCCTTGCCGCCCAGCCCGATGGTTGTATCCCGCAGCGCCCGGTCATTCATGTCGAGGCACCGCTTGTGGGCGATAGTCCGCACGTCCAGCCCCAGCAGGTTGCCCTGGTAGATATGGTTGTCGGTCATCGCCGCCAGCAGATTGTTCGCCGCTCCCAGCGCGTGCATGTCGCCAGTAAAGTGCAGGTTGATGTCCTCCATCGGCAGCACCTGCGCGTAGCCGCCGCCCGCCGCACCGCCCTTGACCCCAAAGACCGGGCCGAGCGACGGCTCCCGGATGGCCGCAATCGCCTTTTTGCCGAGCTTGTTCAATCCCTCTGCCAGGCCGATAGTGACCGTGGTTTTGCCCTCGCCCGCCGGGGTCGGCGTGATTGCCGTGACGACAATCAGCTTGCCGCGCGGCCCGTCTGGTTCCGTCAGCAGCCGCTCCAAAGCCGGCAGACTGATTTTGGCCTTGTCGCGCCCGTACAGCTCCAGGTCATCGGCAGACAGTCCTAAATCGGCGGCAACATCCCCAATGGGCCGGGGCGTGACTGAATGGGCGATTTCTAAATCAGTCGGCATCTCTTGCTACTTTCTTGTCCTACTGTCTGGTCTTGTTCGGATAAATCTTAATCTGCGAGCCTTCGGCCAGCACCACCGAGTCCGGAGTTCGTTCCTGCAAAAAGCTCCACGGCGGCCCGTACAGATGGGCGAAGTCAATGTCCATCGTATACTCTTCCACCGGATACACGCGCCACGCCGGATGCCAGACCCGAAAGCCCGTCGTTTGCCCGCTAAGCCGCTGACGGTTAAAGCCTGCCTCCTGCTCCTTCACCCACGCCTCAAAGCTGTCTTCCATTGGCAGCACTGCCTGCCCCGACGCCGAGACCGCCACCATCTGCTTTTTGCCATTCACGATAAAATCATGCCGCACCCGCCGGACTTCGCCCACCTCTGTCACGCGGCTTGTGATTGGAATGGCCGTATACGGTTCATTATACAGCAGTTTTGCCAGCCCGCACACAAATGGGTTCGGGGCCAGCTCCCGCACGAAGACGACGCCGCGCTGCCCATGCTGCGTGACATAAATCCGCAGGTTGAACTCCGGGAAATCGCAGAGCGAGCGGGGATAGGGGACACTCCATCCCAGCACCCGCGCCTGCTCAAAGTTGAACGCGACCAGACTGCACCACGCGCTCCCTTCCCATCTATCGAGTTCCAGCCCCGACGCAAGATACGGCGTCAGTACGTCATCGGGAACGGCATACGAGATCAAAATCAAATCCGACCAAACCGCCGTCAAAAATGGAGTCATGGACTGACCACTTTCACAATGGCTTGCAGCACTCGGTCGAACAGATTCTGGTGCATCACACCGATACGGCGCTCGACCATATCCCCGGAAGCCGCGAAAAGGGACAAGGGCCGGAGGTAGCTCTGTGCGTCCAGCTTTCCAAGAACAATGTCGAACGGCTTCAATTCAATACTTTGCGGGTCGCTGGTGTTCTGCGTGGAGATCATGCAAACCAAATAATCCGTACCGCCGAAGTAGGGCAGCTCCGCCACGGCCAAACAAGGGCGGACTTTGGCATTGCTGGCATCAGAGAAGGGAAACGGGAGAACTACAATGTCGCCGCGTTTATACTGTGCCATGCTTCCTATCCTCCAGATACTTCCAGGCGGCGTCCTCCTCCGGCGTGTCCCAGATGCGCCTCAAGACAGGCTCGGCAGCCAGCATTGTCAGGCGGCCCAGCGGTTCTTCTGAATCAGTCTGCGCCCAATCCTTCTGCTGAATGGCATAGGCAAGGACACTCGGCAGGTACTCCTCCAGCGAAATGCCCCGCGCCTCGGCTTTCGCTTTTGCCAGTTGTTCGACTTCCGGGCCGAGTTCCACTATTATGCTCATAACAATCCTCCCACTTCACCATTGTCTTGGTTACTGTTTCATCGTCTCAAAAACCAGCCGACGACGCAAAATACCGATGCCGCAATGCAAAAGAAGGTCATCACTTCTCTGTTTTCACTGTTGCGCCGGACCGGATTGGAATAATGCCAGACCATCCCGCCAATCAAGCCAATACCGGCGCCGAACGCGCCGCCGACCCAGAAGTTGAGAAAAGCAATCGCGTGGTGGCCCGTCAGCAGTCCAACACATCCGCCAATAATCTCAGCGATGGTAATGAGGAGGAACACGCGCCAAGTTTCCCCTACCTGTTTCAATAGTATGCGCGGATCGTTTAGATTTTTTATAACGGCTCAAACCGCCAGCAGTACCCGCTCAACATTCTGCGGGAGTTCCAGCGGGACAAAGCAATCGGCGGGATAGAGATAATCCTCTCCTGACTCGTCAATCACGCGCAGGTAGCCGGTTTCATTGGCGGCCGGCGGCAGAATGACGTAGGCTTTACGCAGCTCCAAATCGTCGTCTTCTCCTTTGCGAATACAAAGAACAAAATGGATTTGAGGCTGACTTTGTTGCATCATTCTTAGACCATGCCATGAATGGCACGGCTATTCGGCCTTCGGCCACTAAGCACCGCTTCGCGGGGCTAAGATAACCCGTTCCGAGTCCCGCGAAGCGGCACTTCCTGGCGTCTGCGCCGTGTAGCCATGCGTGTTAACGCATGGTCTTTACTTAGCCTTCCCCAACAATCGGCAGGCTAAAGGCCCGGAGCCACTCCTGCAATTTGGCGACGCGGGCGGGCTGCTCGGCGGGGATGACGATGGGGCGGCCACGAGTATCTATCACGAGGCCAACTACGCCGCCTTCAACCGTGATGGTGCGGGATTTGCCTTTGCCGGACCCTACATCGAAACCTTTGGCGGGGGTGAGCGTCGCTTCATCAGTCTCGCCGTCACCCATTGGGAGAACGCGGAGTTGGCCGAAGGGGACGACTTCGGTTTTGCCGGACTTGAACGCAACGGTCAGGCACGGCTCGCCGTCTTTGGCGGTGCCGATGGGGGCGATAGCGTCGCCGAGCTTGATCAAGCAGTCGCGCTCGAAGACCTGGGTGGCGGCTTCGGGCAGAATTGTAGACAAGACGCCGAGCTGGGGCATCATAAAGATGGAGTCTACGGCCAGCATGGTGACGCCTTCGGGCAGGTAGGCGTCGAGCATCATCAGCGCGGACTGGGCGCGGTGAGGGGCGTGGGAGAGGACGCCGCCGGAGCCGACAATCATGTTGAGCTGGAGCATCTCGACAAGCGTCTTGCCCGTGGCTTTGTCTAGCTCCATGCCGGCCTCGGTGTGGCCGCCCTTCAGTCCTCGTGCCAGCGACTTATGATGGTCAAACGCCAGCCGCAGCGCCTCGCGGGCGACCGCCTGTTCAATCTGTAAGTCTTTGAGCGTCTGCGGGATCGTCGTCGGACGGATCATTTTGTTGCGAAGCTGGTTGCGAAGGTAGGCATCGTCGGCCTCAAACGGAATCCAGCGGGCGATATTCGGCAGGCCCGCCTCGGTCAGGACGTTGCAGATGGAGTAGGACATCCCTAAGTTCGCCGAAACGGTGCGGACAAAATTTTTGTTGAACACCGAGAACACGTCAGTGGTCGCCCCGCCGATGTCCACGCCAAGCACGTTGATGCGCCGCTCGGCGGCAATCGTTTCCATAATCTTGCCGACGGCGTTCGGCGTGGACATGATGCCTGACGAGGTCCAGGTCATCAGCTTGGCATAGCCCGGCGCCTGCTGCATGACATGCTCCAAAAAGAGGTCGTGGATCGCCTCGCGGGCCGGACCCAAGTTTTCGCGGTCCAGGGTCGGACGCAAATTCGCGACTTCGCGCAGGTCTACCGTGTCCCCGACAATCTCCTCCACCGCCGTGTGCGCCTCGATATTGCCCGCGTAGATGACCGGCAGCTTCAGGCCGATGCCGAGGCGGGGCTTCGGGTCGGCGGAGCGCAGCATCTCGGCCATCTCGGTCAGGTGTGTCACCGTGCCGCCGTCGGTGCCGCCGGACATCAGGATCATGTCGGGCCGGAGCGCCCGTATCCGCTCCACTTTCTGGTACTCCTTGCGCCCGTCATCTACCGCAATCACGTCCATGATAATCGCGCCTGCGCCTAAAGCGGCCCGCTGCGCCGACTCTGCGCTCATGGACTTGACCACGCCCGCGACCGTCATTTGCAGCCCGCCGCCCGCCGACGACGTGCTGAGATACAGGTCTACGCCGCGCCCGTCGGGCAGCGTCGGCGTAATAATCTTCCCGTGTTCGTCCAAAATCGTCCGCCCGGACAGCTCTTCAATCTCCCGCGCGGCATTGGAAACGCCAACCGTGACATCATCAAACGGCGCTTCCACCGTCGTTGGCGCTTCCCCGCGCGTCGTCAGCCGGTACTCATTGCCCACTTTCTCGATTAAAATGCACTTCGTCGTCGTGCTGCCGCAGTCGGTCGCCAAAATTGTTCGTATCTCAGTATTTTCAGGCATGGGTGTTCCTATCGTCAGTGTCAAACATTGCGCGTAATCTCAGGCCGGAGCGCCCGCAGATAGCGGTAGGGCAACAGTGCAGTCAGCGGCACCGCGCTGATGCCGTCTTCGGTTCTCAAAACCACTTGAATGTCAGGGCAGTAGTCGGCAAGTACCTCTCGGCAGCGCCCGCAGGGCGCAAGGACGCCGCGCTCCCGGTCGGCCACCGCCACAATCGCTAGTGGCTTCGCCCCGCCGCCTTCGGAGACCAGCCGGGCCAGCGCGACAATCTCCGCGCACGGCCCGCCGGTAAAGTGGTACAAGTTCATGCCGCTGGTAATCGTGCCGTCCTCAGCGTAAATAGCCGCTGCGACCGTGTGATTGTCCCCGTCCCCACTCCGCGCCAGCATCTCTGACGCGGACTGAACGAGGCTGTCTATGATGCTTTGGTCAACCATTGCTTCGCTGCTTCTCCCAGTCACGGGTTGGGTGCGGGCACATCTCAAGCCTTTTTGTCAGGTTCGTTTCTTCCATTGCTTGGGGTCACGGCTGGCATGGAAACACGCCAGCACGATAATTCTGTTGCCCTCAATTAAGTAAATCACGCTGTAGGGAAAGCGGCGCAGCAAAGCGCGGCGCATCTGCTTATGAACTATCGCGTATGCCGCCGGGTTACGCTGAATGTAGGAAAGGCTGGCATCCAAAGCTCGCATGAACTCCGACCCCAGCCCTTCGCTCTTGTTCTCGTACCAGCGGAAGGCTTCGCTGATTTCCGTTTCCGCTTCAGGCCGAATAATAATTTCAGGAAGCGGGTCGTCTTCGGGACTCATACATGCCCCTGAACTCTCTGCCGGACTTCAGCCCAGGACGCGCCCGCTGCCGGGTCCTGATGGTAAGCCTCCAGCCGCCGGTCAAGCTCCTGCGTCTGGGCCTCCGACAGCGCCACGTCTTCCGGGCGTGCTGCAATCGTATCCCAAATATCTTCCACAAGCTGAATGCGCTCGGCGGTGCTAATCTGCGTAATTTCTGCCAAAGAAGCAGCGCTTATGTTCATTCTCTCCTCGGTGTAGAATACCATTTTTCGCCGGGCAAGACAATATGGCCATCACGCATCTGCTCAATCATGCGGTGCAGTTTAGTGCTTTAGGTGCTGTTTACTAACAGTTCAAGAAATTCGGTGACAACCTGTTCCGGCTCTTGGTAACATCGGCTGGAATCGTAATGCTGAACCAATCTTAAACCATGTTTTTGAAAAATCCGGTCACGCTCATGGTCGTGAACCGTTCGACTAGGAGGATGAAATGGTTCTCCGTCAACCTCTAGCGCACCCCAATTCCCGTTGTGACAGATCACAAAGTCAGGTTCGCGATTTACTCTATCTTGCCCGTCATTAACACGCGCTGTGCAATTAGCAAAGTACATAACCTTATGCCTATCCAAAGATTTCGCGATCTTGACTTCAGACTGTGATCTGAACAGCAAGTTTTGGTACATAATCGGCTTGTAAGATGTGACACCCTTGAACAATCCTTGATTTGTTGTTCCTTGCTTACGGACGGCTTCCAATGATTCTTTACGCCAATCAGAGGGTAAGTTGACTGTTTCAGCCCGGAAACGGATGTACTCTAAGGCATCTATACGAATTTTCGGTCCAATTGCTAACGACAAAACAGAATAAAACTCTTCCAAGTTCTGGTTAAAGATGGTTTCTGAATTGTTGTACATGTTCACGCCGGAATCACGCTGTTGCAGTTTCTTCAAAATGCTGACGGGTCCTACAATAGTCAGTGTTAGAGGATTGCTAGACCATGATGAGCGACTAGTCCGCTTTTGTTCTTCTACTTCCAATTCTAAACGACAAGCCAACATCATCGAAGCAGTTTCTTCTTTACCCTCTTCAATCAGACCTTGAATGATTTGCCCCATTAAATAGTCACAAAGTTCTTCGACGTCCAATTCAACATCTGAAAAGGGATCGTCCATATCCCCATTGCTAAAGCTCTGCAAGGACGTATGAAAAAATTCAGGTTTCATGGGGTTTTGCTATCCAAAATATCTTCTTGAAGCGCCCGCGAGTAGGCGGCAAGAAAATTCGCTGGTTCAGGAAGCGACCGAACTCCATAGTTCAGCGTTGGCATGAGGCCGTCAACGATGACTTCACAGCCGGAGGTCTGGTAGATATTGTCGCATATTTGCCGCAGGGCTTCTTTATTGTCATCGTAAACGCCGGCGGTAGTCAGCAGGCAGAAGCGGTGTGGGGCATGAGGCGATACTTGGGCGAAGGCTTCCTCGACAGACGCAGGCGTCAACAGAATGCCTGTAATCTGGATGCACTCGAAAAGGTCGCCATTCTCGTCGCTGATGGTAAAGTCACCGACACGTTCATAACAGTGGCCCAGACCTTCCGGGTCGCGAAGCGGCAGCAGGAACTTGGTTTTGTAGCGGTCACTGTCCATTTGCAGACTGTGAAGCGCGTAGGCCGCAAGTACCGCACGTCTTTTTATTTGGTCGCTGTCGCTGAAGAGGGAAAGTTCTACAGCTTCTACAGTGGCATCAACGGTACAGGGTGTGGCACGATGCTGGGTGTCTGTGGTGGGAGGACCATCCTTTAAAGAGCCGCTGAGAATGGTTGTTCCCGCCATGCGTTTATTGTAGCACATCGGAAGGTGCTTGGCAAACAAATGATGCTTGGCAAACGGGCGGGGCGGGTAAAACTACGGGCAATAAAGACAATGAGAAGGAACCGCGAGCGCGGTTCGGGTGTTACCGTTCTATGCCTATTTTAGAAACTCCCCCAAGCTCTGTGCAGGAAACGCTGAAGCAGACGCGCGACGGTCAATCGCGCGGCTACACGCCGGAGCCGCGCCTGACCATCAAGGCCGATTTGGACCGGAACGGCGCGTTCGGTGAGCGCTGGCTGGTGGTGGACCAGACCCATGTGCGGGTGCTACAAGCGTCCCCGAATGCCCCGGCTCCGGTGGAACTTGACCTACCGCTGGCGGACATCAAGGAAGCGAAGACCGAGCGTCTTGTCGGCAGCGGCGCTCTGCGGCTGACGCTCCGCGACGGGCAGGTGCTGGAAGCCGTACGCTACACGCTTGGCGCGGCCCCGGCGTTTCAAGCGGCGGCACGAGTGCTAAGTGCTTACATTAAAGACGAAGACCCGTCGGATTCGCTGCTGGCGGACTTTGACAGCAAGAAATCCTGCGCGAAGTGCGGCGACCCGCTGCCGGAAGACACGAATGTCTGCCCGAAGTGCGTGGACCGCAAAGCGGTTCTTCTGCGCCTGCTCTCGTATGCCCTGCCGTACAAATCGCGGGTGGCCGTGGTTGTCCTACTGATGCTGGTAGGAACCTTCATGACGATGCTGCCGCTGATCTTGGCGAAGCGCCTGACTGACGATGTGCTGATCGCCCACCGGCATCCAAGCTGGATCGGCGGCATTGTGTTGGGCCTAATTGGGGCAAGCCTCCTGGGTGTCGGCATTGCTGTTTGGCGTGGCCGGCTGGTTGTCTGGATGTCTAACCACATGATCCACACAATTCGGGTGCAGGCATACAACCGCTTGCAGTCACTGTCACTTTCCTACTACGATAAGCGGCAGACGGGGTCTTTGATGTCCCGCGTCACGCAGGATGTCGGCGAATTGCAGGACTTTTTGGTCCAGGGAATCACATTCTTCCTGGTCAACACGCTCGTCATTGTCGGCTTCCTGATCGTGCTGCTGCGGCAGGACTGGCGTCTGACGCTGCTGGTGCTTATCCCTGTGCCGCTGGTCGTCGTCGCGACAAACCGCTTGTGGAAGATGCTGCGGAACCGCTTTCACCGGGTTTGGCATTTGCGCTCCGGGTTGTCTGCCTCGATCAACAGTGCCATTTCCGGGGTCCGTGTCGTGAAAGCGTTCGCCCAAGAGTCTCGTGAGGCAAATCGGTTTCAAACACGCTCCGAAGCGCTGTTTGCCGGCAATGTTCAGGTGCAGCAAGCCTGGAACACCTATTTCCCGGCCTTGTCGTTTTTGACGACCGCCGGCGTGTTCATTGTTTGGTTCTACGGCGGGCATGAGGTTTTTCAGAACACACATAACCTGGCATCTCAAGGCATGACCGTCGGTGCGCTGACCCTGTTTATCGGGGCGATTGGGCAGCTCATGGGGCCGATCCAGCAGATGACTCAGATTGCCGACTGGCTTTCGCGGTCTACCGCCGCCGCCGAGCGGGTTTTTGAGGTCATTGACGCCGAGCCGGAGATTGCAGATTTGCCGGACGCCGTTGCCATGCCGCACATGGAAGGCCGGGTCGAGATGGACGGGGTCTGGTTCTCCTACGACAAAAACCAGCAGACTTTGGAAAATGTCTCGGTTGACGTTCAGCCCGGCGAGATGATTGGCCTCGTCGGCCATTCCGGCGCGGGCAAGTCCACGGTGATTAATCTGCTGTCGCGCTTCTACGATGTTAAAGACGGCAAGATTCTCATTGACGGCGTGGACATCCGCAAGATCAAGATGGAAGACCTGCGGCGGCAGATCGGCGTTGTGCTTCAGGAGCCGTTTTTGTTCCCCGGCACGATCTCGGATAACATCGCCTACGCGAAGCCCGACGCGACGCCTTTAGAAATCATGCAGGCCGCGAAAGCCGCGAACGCCCACGAGTTTGTCATGCGCTTCCCCGACGGCTACGATACCTATGTCGGCGAGCGGGGGGCGCGTTTGTCCGGCGGCGAGCGCCAGCGCCTGTCCATTGCCCGTGCCATCCTGCATGACCCGCGCATCTTGATTTTGGATGAAGCGACGGCGTCGGTAGATACCGAAACCGAGAAGCAGATTCAGGAAGCAATGGCCCGGCTGATTCAAGGCCGGACGACCTTCGCGATTGCCCACCGCCTGTCTACCCTGCGAAATGCCAGCCGCTTGATGGTCATGGAAAAAGGCAAGCTGGTCGAGCTTGGCACCCACGACGAGCTTTTGGCGAAGCCCGAAGGCGTCTTCCGGCGTCTGGTCAACATGCAGCAGGAAGTCAACAAGCTGAAAGAAAACTTCGTGGAGGCGTAAGAACCCCTCCCGCTCGTTCCTCGCTCCCTCAGCACTGGCTCCCTGGAAGGCCCCTGTTAGGGAAGGGCCAGAGACAACTCTGTGAAAAAAGGCTCTGCCTCTCGCCAAGATGCAAAGCCTCGGAAAATTATCCTAAGCCCTTCCCTAACAGGGGCCTTCCAGGGAGCCAGTGCTGAGGGAGCGAGGAACGAGCGGGAGGGGTTCCTGATTATGACTACAGAAACAGACAACCCGTTCGCCGTGCGCGTTTTGGACCCCCATGTCGTGCGGCTGTTTCGGACGCATCCATCGGACACGACCGTGCGGGCGACGATTGACGGCGACCGTTCCTGGCGCGACGTGCGGATTGCGCGGGCGTTCCCGCTGTCCGACCCCGACCGGTATATCGGCCTGCGGGACGGCGACGACAAAGACATCGGCATCTTCGAGACCTTGCATGGCCTTGATGCGGAGTCCCGCACGGTTATAGACGAAGAACTAGAGCGGCGCTATTTCACGCCGCAGATCACCAAAGTCTACAGCGTCAGCGAGGAATTCGGGGTCGTGACCTGGGATGTCGAGACAACCAAAGGCCGCCGCCGCTTTCTGGTCCGCAACCTCAAAGACAGCACGTTCACGCTTGGCGCGTCCCGCGTGATGATGACCGATGTGGACAGCAACCGCTACGAAATCCCCGATGCCTACGCCCTCGGCCCGCAGGCACTGGTGATCTTGTCGAAGATTTTGTGATCCTTGCGTGAATCGGGGGAGACAAAGGGCAGACAGGGAACAGAATGGGCGAACACAAGGTTCGCCCCTACAAGTTAAGGACAGGGTTCGGAACGACATGTAGGGCGCGAACATTGTGTTCGCCCATCCTGCTCCCCTGTCCGCCCTAATGATGCAAAAAAGCCCCGCCACTCCAAAAATGGAGCGGTGGGGCTTTTCGTTATTGGTACTTTCAGACCGAGCGGCGGCCTGTCAGGAACTGGAACACGAACACGATCACGGCAACGACCAAGATGATGTGAATGAGCGGGCTTGCGATGTGCAGGAGCAAAAAGCTCACCAGCCAGCCGATGACCAAAACCGCGCCGATAATGTACAATAAGCTTCCCATCTATGCAATGTCCTCCTTTGGTAGGCAGGATCATTATTCCCAATTATTTGGGAACTAAACCCGATAAGTCTGCCGTACCCGACAACACAAGCTTCCTGTTCTGCACTTTCGCGTCTGTGACCGCAAGCGGCGCTTGTAGTGTAGAGAGATCTAAAAGGGGATTAACAGTATCTAGGGCAAGGTTGACAAGGCTTGCCGGCACACCGACACGTCCGATTTGAGCATTGCTGGCGATAAAGTCCAGCTTGGTCGGGTCGGAGGCATCAGGGCGCAGGGAGCCGGAAAGCTCGGCGGTTGTCTGAAGCCCCAGCGCCGACACCGGAACCTGCGCCTCGACGGCGTCCGGCAGCAGGGTCACGACGAGGCCCGGCAGCAGAGACTTCGACTGCGCTAGGTAGCGGCTGAGATTGTTCTGCCCCAAAGACCCAGTGAAAGCCGTCTGCCCCAAATGCGACAGCTTGCGCGTTTTCGTGTCAAAGGACACGTCCTGCACATCGGCGGTCAGCGTGTCGAGCGTCAGGCTTGGAGAAAGCTGAACACCGACGCCCTGCACATGCACCGCACGGGCGCGGCCCCGCGCCAGCGCAAACGGGTCGCCGTCCACCTGCACATCGTAATGCACCGCCGGGCCGAGGACCGACGGTAAAACGTCGGCGATTTTATGCGCCGCCGTTTCCTGCACCGGATGCCCGCAGCCGGTGACAGCGCCGACGAGAAGCACCGCGCCCGAAAGCGCGGCAACGAGTTTAAGCGGCTTTGGGATCATAAGAAGCTGACACAATCACGCTGTCCGCGCCGACCGTCTGAACCGCAGTGATCGGAACGTGCGGCTTGCCGTGCAGCGTGTCTCCGATAATGCCGGTCGCGAGAATAAGGTAAGGGACCGAAAGGCTCTGGGTATCTACGCCGATGTCGGCGACTTTGCCAAGCACCGTTCCGGCCGGGTTCAGCACCGGCAGGTTCTCGGCTGTCTTTGCCGCAAGCTCCCCAGTCAGCGCCGAAGGGCCATCCAGCAACACCTTATCGGACGGGACGGTCAGTGCGTCTTCACCCAGACTCTGCACATCGCCTGCCGGCAGAAACTTCGGTTTGGAGAACATGCCGCCCCGGTCCACAAAGAACCCTGTCACGCGCCCTGTGCTTGGGTCAAAGACTACATCGTCAATCCGTCCCAGCTTCTCGCCGCCGGTCAGCGTGACGACCGCCAGGCCCGAAAGCTCTTTTCCTGTTTTGACTGCCATAAGTACGCCTCTTTCGCTGGATAACTACTAATACCTCTCTACCCGCACTCACCGCGCCCTAACCGTCCGGCGGCTCCCGGTCGGCAAAAATATCGGCCAGCTCCCCGGCGGCCGTCAGCCGGGCCAGGCCGATTTCGTACAATTCCAGGCCGACCGCACACGCCACGAGGACCAGCCCGACCATCAGCGTCATCAAACCAAGAACCCCCAAGTGCGTCGCGCGTGCTGAGAGAATGACGGAAAGCACCGTGGCGACAAAAAACAGCAAAGCCGTCGACAGCAGTGCGGAGGCGCCCCACATGGCGGTAATCCGCCGGTGGTACAGGTTAAGCTGGCGCTTCAAGCTGTCCCGCCGGGTCTGGACGGTCCCGGAAGCTCGGTACTCGGCGGTCATGCGCCGCATCTGGTCGGACATGCTGCTGTATTTGCCGGTATACCCTGACAGCAAAATCGCCGTGGTCGAAATGAGGCCGACCGGGGCGACGACGGTTCCGATGAGACTTGTCAGGCTGGCCGCCTGAAGGGGCGTTGACGGCATGGGTTCTCCAAAGAGAGAAGAGCCACGGAATAAATTCCGAGGCTAGAACGAAACAGTGCCTTCCAGGTCTGCCCTCTTGCGGCATCCTGCCTCAGAGCCGGGTAGCCAGTGCTGATACGCAGTAATCCGCTTGCGGATATACGCAGTAATCAGAATGATACCAGTGCAGTCGAGGCGACACAAGAAACCGCAATAGGTGATAATCTTGCGTCCCCTGAACGCTAGTTTGTCTTAGCCTCGGAATTTATTCCGTGGCGTCCTATCCTGCGCCGACCCGCGCGTAGCATCGGCGCGTGACTAAGCGGGATAAAGCCGAAGCACGGTAATCTCCGGCGGGCAGCAAAAACGAATTTGCGGCCCCATCATGCCGACCCCCCGCGTCGTATAAACCTGGTGGTTTTGGGCCTGCTGCAAGCCTTCCGGGTAGCGCTGTCCAAACACGGGGCAGTGGAGCGGCGGCAGGCCGGGCAGCCGGATTTGGCCGGCATGGGAATGGCCGGAAAGCTGAAGGCCGACGCCGAGCGGCGCGTCGTCGGCGTAATCCGGCTCATGCACCAGCAAAATCTTGACGGCGTCCTTCGGCACGTCCTGAAAAGCTTTGATTGGGTCATGGCGGCCGGCGCAGACCGACTCCATGCCGATAATCCAGGTGTTCGGAACGGACGGGAACGGCACCGACCGGTTGAGCAGGACCGGAAGGCCGGCCTGTTCCAGCGTCGCCGCGACCGACGGCGGAATGCCGTCGGGATAATCATGGTTGCCGAGAATGCAGACGACGCCGCGCGGAACCGCCCGAAGCGGCGCGAGCGCCTCGGCGGCGGGCCGCGACCAGGCAGTCCCGTCGCCGTTCGAAATGTAGTCGCCGGTCAGAAAGATAATGTCCGGCTTCTGGGCCAGCAGCAGACGCGCGGCCTGGGCAGTCCGGGCCACCGCAGCGTCGTTCTGGCAGTGAAAATCACTAAGATGTCCCACCGTCAGTCCGGCGGCAGAGGCCGGCCAGCCGGGAATGTGGACGTCCCGGCGCGTCACCACCGGATGGCTCGGCTCCCATTCCGCCCCGTACACGGGGGCGCTGATCGCCGCCGCCGCTGCGGCCATGCCGATTTTCAAAAACCGCCGCCGGGCCGGCGAAAGCGGCTTTTTTCTGCTCATGTCGTCATCCCTTCATGTCGTCATCTCTTTGCGCCGGGCCAGCGCAAACAAAAAGCACAGGCTCATCACAAGTCCCGCGCACCAGTAGGGAGCGGTCGCACCGACATTCTTGTACAGGTAGCCGGCGGTGGCCGGGCCGGTCGCCCGTGCGAGGCTGTCAAACGAGGCCGACAAGCCGAGCGCCGTCCCCTGCGCGGTGGCCCGGCGGGACACGAGAGATCGCAGAGACGGCGCGTTAAAGCCGTTGCCGAGCGAGATTGGAACCATCGGCCCAATCAAGAGAAGAGACAGCAGGGGAGCGAGCGGAAAGCACAAAAAGCCGAGCGCCATCAAACCGATGCCCACCACGACCAGCCGCGCTTCGCCGTACTTCTTGACCAAAGGCCGGATAAAGCCGCCTTGAACCACCACAATAAGAACGCCGATGTAGGCGAACACGCCGCCCGCCGCCGCCACGCTCTGGCGGTCACTGAGGCCCGGCTCTAAATGCTGCTTCAAGTAGACAGTGAATGTGCCTTCTAGGTTGCCGAACGCAAATGTCACGGCGAATGTCAGCAGATACAAAAAACCAATCGGTCCGGTAACGGCCTGCGCCATCAGCCGGACACGGGGGGCGAAGCCTGCCGGCGCTTTGGCTCCCACTGCTGCCGGCTCGCGGGCCGGCTCCGGCAGGACGCGGGCGATATACACGAGGTTGCCGAGGGCAAGCAGCGCCGAGAAGTACAGCGGCCAGCCAAGCCCAAACTGCCCAATCGCGCCGCCGAGCGCCGGTCCCAGCACAAATCCAACCCCGAACGCCGCCCCTAAGTAGCCTAGCCCCATCGCCCGCAGGTGCGGCGGCGTGATGTCGGCGGCATACGCCTGGGCAACCGACAGCGACGCCGACGAGAAAATCCCTGCAAGGATTCGGGCCGCAAACTGCCCGGCAATGGAATGCTCGGACAGTCCGAACAGCGTATAAAAGACGGCATCCCCCACTAAAGAGGCAATGAGGATCGGCTTGCGTCCGATGCGGTCTGATAGGCCGCCCCAGAGCGGTGCGAACAGGAACTGCATGAGCGCGTAGCTTGCACCGAGCCAGCCGCCGACTTCGCCGATGCGCGGGTCTTGGGCGCTTGCCAGATGCAGGCCGCGCTGAACATAATCGGGGATGAGCGGAATGATGATAGAAAAGCCGAGGACGTCAATCATGACAGCCAGCGCGAGCAGGGCCAGCGTGACATGCATTTTGCGGTCTTCGGGACTCAGCGCCTTTTTTGCGGCAGGATCGGGGACGGGCTTGGGCATAGTGCGAGTGACTCTCTTGGTTAGTATACCCCAGGCCGAACAGCCACAGAATGAATCCTGCCGCCTTCAGTTCCCGCTCTCACTTTCGCGCCGTGGAAGGAATTCAAGGAGTACGCGGCGAATGTTCGCTTGCTTGCCTTCAAAGTACCAGTTTGCTCGCGTGTCAGCGTTGTTTTCGTAGCAATGCCGTTTTTGTGTGATATAATAATTTTTGCCCTTGTGATAATTTGAAAGGACTCATTCTCATGGCTGCTCCCGGCACTGACGACAATTCCTCTTCTTCCAATCCTGCGAACTCTCAGGCCGGGCGGCCTTCCTGGGAAACCGCGCCTCGGCCCGCCCCGGCGTCCCGGCCAGCGCCGCGTCCGGCAGAAACTGCTTTTGCCGCGCCGGAGACGCCGCCGTCCGCCTCACCGTACTACGCCGCTCCGAAGGCCGGCTATGCCCCGATTCCTGCCCCGGCGGCTCCCGCCTATGAGCCGGACGCGGATGTTCGCTATGATCTCGCCGGGAACCCAATTCCCTCATCCGGGCCGTCCGCCGCGTCGCCAACTCTCGCCGCACCGTTCGGAACCCCAGGGGGCGCTGCCGCCGGGGTCTGGCCCCCACCTGCCGCCGGAGGACAGCCACAGTTTGGCGGCCCGCAGCACGGCGGTCCGCAATACGGAGCGCAGGCGTACCGGAACAATTCCGGCGAGCAGAGCCATCTGCCGCCGGAGCTTGAAAAACTGCACTGGCACTGGGGCGCGTTCTTTTTCCCCATCTTGTGGACCAAAAAGCACGGCCTGACCACCGTCGCGGCGCTGCTGACCGGCGGCCTCATTTTCCTGCGCGTCCTGCGTTACATCGCAGCGGCAATCAGCCCGGCCGTCTTTCTCGGTATCTGCGTGTTGTACGGCCTCGCGTATTTCGGTTTGCAGGTATTCTGCGGGTTCAACGGTCACAAGATCGGCTGGCGCAACCGGCACTTCCCCGGCGGCGTTAACGAATACTTCAAAGTGCAGAACGCCTGGATGTGGTGGGGCTTTGGCGTCAATGTCCTGCTCGGCCCCCTGCTGGCGTTCGGTGCCTTTGCCGCGATTGTCGGAACAATGGCTTCGGGAACGACGCACCATTACCGGCCTTATAGCAACGGCGACGGCACCAGCGGCTACAGCCGCCCCGGCGCTTACCCCCGCACATCTCCCGGCGCTTATGGTAACAGCAGCGGCAGCAGCAACTACGGCAGCAGCAGTGATGGCAGCAGCACAGGGCAATAAAAGAGGAACCTGCGATGACACCGCCAAAAGTGATGCAAAATGAGCCGGACGACGCGGGTGCCAAGTACGATGCAGCGTCCCCGTCCGCAGCGCCTTACTACACCTCGTCTGTTCCGCCGCCCAGTCAGGCGTCCGGCCCGGCCCCTGGCGTCTGGCCCCCGGCTCCTGCTTTCCCTAATGGACAGGGTGGGCCGGCTGGCGAAAGCGGCACCGACCGGGTGGCCCGGCTCAAGTGGAACTGGGGCGCGTTTATGATCCCGCTCTGGTGGTGCACTTTCAACCGGCAGCAGCGCCTCGCCGTGATCATCGTTCTGCTGAATTTGCTGAGCCGCTGGGCACCCGCGCCGTATGTGTGGGGCGTGAGCGCCGCCTCCCTCGGCATCTCGGTCTACCTCGGCGTTATGGGACACAAGCTGGCCTGGAACAGCGGCCGGTTCGCCGGCAACTACGACGCTTTTATTCGGACCCAGCGGGCCTGGATGATTTGGGGCCTGGTGCTTCTTGGTTTAATTGTCGCGGCGGGCATCCTCGCGATGATCGCGGTCCCTGGGCTGCTCGGCGTTTTCGGCGGCGGGGCATCGCCGCATCATCACCCAGCCTCCGGCGGCGTCGGAACCGGCAGCAGTCCGGCTCCCGCCCCGGTTCCCATGCCCGCTCCTTCCTCTTCCGGCCCGGCGGATGCCCCCGGCCCTTTGCCAGCTTCTGTCCCTACCGACTCTGCTCCGGCTCCCGCCCCGGCTGCGGCCCCTGTCACGCCCTGACACCTGCGAGAAAGGAACCTGCAATGACACCGCCTGAAACCGCGCACAATGAGCCGGAGGATGCCGCTGAGTACGATCTGGCGGGAAACCCTCTGCCGCTGAGACCCAAACTGACGACCCTGCCGCCGAATGTCCATTTTGCGCCCCCGCCGTCTGCCGACCCGGCGGCGCTCGTCCCGCCCCCGCGCGGCGCGATGCCCTCGCATGGCGCGATGCCTGCATACGCGCGTCAAGCTCCGGCGAAAACGTCGCCGGGCGCAGGCCTCTATTTCGGCCTCGGCGCCGGGGTGCTGGTTCTGGCAGGGGTTATTTTCGGGCTGACTCTGCTGTGGCCGAAAAAGGCGGTCCTGCCGACTTCCTACAAGACCTACACCGCGATTGACAACTCATTCTCCTGCGACCAGCCCGGCGGCTGGGCGCTCCGCGAAACCGGGGCAACCAACGGCAATCTCGCGACCGCTGCCTTTCAGTCCGGCGCGGCGCGGGTCCGGGTCATTTCCGATGCCACCGGGTCGGTGATGGGCGACCTGGCCGGCGCCGGGAACTCCAGCCTGCCGCCTGCCCAGCAGGTTCCGGCTGTCCAGAAGATCCACATGATGGACAAGAACCAACTCGCCGTCAGTTTGCCGGGCTACGATGAAGGCGACGCGCAGCCGCTTCAGTCTGCGTCCGGGGAAGCCCGCGTCTCCGAATGGACCGCCGGGGGCAGTCTGCGCGGTTACCGGGTGACGATGCTGGGCCGCGAGCGCGAGTTTACCGTGATCTGCTTCTGCCCGGAAAGCGACTGGCCCGTGCTGCGCCCGGCGTTCCAGCGCATCATCGGCTCCGTCAAGCCCGGCCCGCCTTCTTAGGTGGACAAACTCGGAGAAGAAGAACGAACACAAGCAAGAAGGGCGAACGTAAACAAGAAGGGCGAACCTTATGTTCGCCCTCCCGAATGCTCCTCTTGACCCGGCTTGCCCTCTTGACAACATTCTTCTTAGCCTCTACAATAAGAGTCTATGAATAACCGCATCTTTTCCCAGTGTGCGGGCATTGCTGCCCTCAGCACACTTCTTGTTGTCTCCGCCCACGCGCAGGCCGACCTGCCGCCGCCCCCGCCGCCCATCGGCCCGGCACCGAACGCACCGCAGCCAGCCATGCCGCCGATCCTGCCGCCGCAGGTGCCGGAATTGCCGCCTAACGCGATTCCGCAGGTGCCGGAAACTGCCGCCGGGCCGACACCCATCACGGTTGACGCCGCCGCGGACCGCCACGCAATCAGCCCGCTCATTTACGGGGTCGCGTTCGCAACAAAAGCACAGCTTCAAGCGCTGAATGCGCCCCTGAACCGGAGCGGCGGCAACGCCGAAACGCGCTACAACTGGCGCTTAAACGCGACAAACCACGCGAATGACTACTTTTATGAGAGCATCGGCGAGAAAGACGCCGCGCCGGGCGCTGCCGCCGATGCGTTTGTCGCCGCGACAAAAGCCGCCGGCGCTCAGCCGATGCTGACCCTGCCGATGCTCGGCTGGGTCGCGAAGCTCGGCCCGAACCGAGGCGAGCTTGCGGGCTTCTCGGTCAGGAAGTACGGCCCGCAGCAGAAGACAGACCCGCAAACGCCTGACTTCGGCAACGGGGTCAAGTCCGACGGCAAAACCAACATCACCGGCACTGACCCAAACGATGCCAACACGCCCGCGACGCCGGAGTTCCAGCGCGGCTGGCTATCGCATCTGACAGCGAAGTGGGGCAAAGCGGCCGGCGGCGGGGTGGGCTACTACTTCTACGACAACGAGCCGAGCTTGTGGCATTCCACTCACCGGGACGCGCACCCAAATGCCGAAACAATGGACGAGCTGCTGCGCGACGTGATTAGCTACGGGACACTGGTGAAGTCGGTTGATCCCAACGCCCAGCTATTGGGGCCGGAAGAGTGGGGCTACCCTGGCTACTTCTACAGCGGCGCCGACCAGCAGTACCGGAACACCCACAACTACCAGGGCAGTCCCGACAAAGACGCGCATGGGGGCCAGGACATCATTCCGTGGCTGCTGACCCGCCTGCACCAGCGTGACACGCAGACCCACCAGCGGCTCTTGGACTACCTCACGGTCCATCTCTACCCGCAGGGCGGCGATGGCGGCGATGATGTCTCGCCCCGGATTGAAGCCTTGCGGAACCGCTCGACCCGCGCTCTGTGGGACCCGAACTACACGGACGAAAGCTGGATCAACGACAAAATCCGGCTTATCCCGCGCCTGAAAGCCTGGGTCAACAATTACTATCCCGGCACGAAGATCGGCATCACGGAATACAACTGGGGGGCGGAGAAAACAATAAGCGGCGCGACCGCCCAGGCCGACATCTTCGGCATCTTCGGGCGTGAAGGGGTAGACCTCGCGACCCGGTGGACCACGCCGGACGCCGCCACGCCGACGTTTAAAGCGATGCAGATGTACCGCAATTACGACGGCAGGAACAGCGCCTTCGGGTCTGTCAGCGTCTCCGATACTGTTCCCGACCCCGATACGCTCTCGTCGTTCGCCTCGCGCCGCGCCGACGGCGCGTTGACCGTCATGGTCATCAACAAGTCTCTTTCGGCACCGACGCCGATTGCCCTTTCGGTGGCTCACTTCGCGGGGACCACAGCGAACGTCTGGCAGCTTACGAGCGCAAACACCATCACGCACCTGCCGAATGCCGCCCTACGCGGCGGCAGCCTCTCCGCAACACTGCCCGCACACAGCATCACGCTCTTTGTCGTGGCGGCGTCTAAGTAGGGCGTAGGGTTTACCCCTATCCTCCTTAATCCATGAGACGTGGGCAAGAAGAGAAGCGAATAGGGAGGGAAAAGAGGGCAGGGAGGGAAAAGAGGGCAGGGAGGGAAAAGAGGGCAGGGAGAGAAAAGAGGGCAGGGGTAAACCCTGCCCCTACAAGCTCAGTTCAGCTTTGACTTCGCCGAACATTTGAACGGCGTAAGCCAGATCGGCGTGGGAATGGGCAGCGGAGATCTGAGTGCGAATACGGGCCTTGCCCTGCGGCACGACCGGATACGAAAAGCCGATCACATACACGCCCTTCGCCAGCATGGCGTCGGCGACACGGCCTGCAAGCGCGGCGTCGCCGAGCATGATGGGAACAATCGGATGCTCGCCGGGCAGGAGCGTGTAGCCGAGTGCGGATAGACTTTCGCGGAAGAAGCGCGTGTTGCCTTCCAGCTTGTCGCGCAGCGCGGTGGACGCCGACAGCATTTCCAAAACGGCCAGGGACGCGGCGGCAATCGGCGGAGCGAGCGTGTTGGAAAACAAATAAGGACGGGAGCGCTGGCGCAGGAGCGAAACAATTTCTTTGCGCCCGCTGGTGTACCCGCCGCTCGCCCCGCCGAGCGCCTTGCCGAGCGTGCCGGTGAGGATGTCCACGCGGCCCATCACGTCCCGGTACTCGTGCGTCCCGCGTCCGGTCTTGCCGAGAAAGCCCGTCGAATGGCAGTCGTCAATCATCACCAGCGCGTCGTAACGCTCCGCGAGATCACAAATGCTTTGTAGGTCGGCAATCGTGCCGTCCATTGAAAAAACGCCGTCGGTGGCGATCAGCCGTGTGCGTGCGCCCGCCGCTTCCTTCAGCTTTTCTTCCAGCTCGTTCATGTCGTTGTGGGCGTACCGGTAACGCTGGGCCTTCGAGAGCCGAATGCCGTCAATGATGGACGCATGGTTCAAGGCGTCGGAAATGATCGCGTCTTCCGGTCCCAGCAGCGTCTCAAATAAGCCGCCGTTTGCATCAAAGCAGGAGCCGTACAGGATCGTGTCTTCCGTGCCGAGGAACTCACTCAGCTTCGCTTCAAGCTGCTTATGCACCCCTTGAGTCCCGCAGATAAAGCGCACCGACGCCATGCCGAAGCCCCACTTATCGAGCGCGGCCCGCGCTGCCGCCAGCACCGCCGGATGCTCGGCCAGGCCCAGATAGTTGTTCGCGCACAAATTGAGAACAAGCGGCCCGTCGCCGACCCGGACATGCGAGTCCTGCGGCGTCATAATTACCCGCTCCCGCTTAAACAGCCCCGCGCTTTCAATGCTGCCGAGTTCTTCCGTCAATCGCTCTTTTGTTGCTCCGTACATAGATTATCCCTTAATAAAGAAGCCACGGAATAAATTCCGAGGCTGAAGCAAAACAGTATCGCAGCGACACAAGAGTAATACATCCAACGAAGTTGGTCTTCCGTCGCTGCGACGGTATTTTATCCTGAGCCTCGGAATTTATTCCGTGGCTCCGGCTGCCTTGCTTCTTATTCCCAGTCCAAAATTACTTTGCCGGACTGCCCCGTATTCATCACGTCAAAGCCTAGACGCCAATCGGCGACGGGGAAGCGGTGCGTGATGACCGGCGTAATATCCAGCCCGCTTTGGAGCATGACGCTCATCTTGTACCACGTCTCGTACATCTCGCGGCCATAAATGCCCTTCAGCGTCAGCATATTAAAGACCACTTTGTTCCAGTCCACGTCAATCGGCCCCGACGGGATGCCGAGCATGGCGATCTTGCCGCCGTGGCAGAGCGAGCCGATCATGCTTTGCAGCGCGGCAGGGCTGCCGGACATCTCCAAACCAACATCAAAGCCTTCCTGCATTCCAAGCTGCGCCTGCACGTCGCCCAAGCTGCTGTGGGCGACGTTGAGCGCGACCGTCGCGCCCATCTTGCGGGCAAGCTCCAGGCGGTACTCGTTGACATCGGTAACGACGACAAACCGCGCTCCGGCGTGGCGGGCGACAGCGGCGGCCATGATGCCGATGGGACCGGCCCCGGTAATCAGCACATCTTCGCCCAGGATCGGAAAAGAAAGCGCCGTGTGGACAGCGTTGCCGAACGGGTCAAAGATCGCGGCAACGTCCAAGTCAACACCGGGACGGTGGTGCCAGACATTCGACATTGGCAGGGAGATATACTCGGCGAACGCGCCGGGGCGGTTGACGCCGACGCCAGACGTGTCTTTGCACAAATGCCGCCGGCCCGCCAGGCAGTTCCGGCAGCGGCCACAGACAACATGACCTTCGCCGCTGACAATCTCGCCGGGGAAGAAGTCGGTGACGTTCGCGCCGACTTCGACAATCTCGCCGACAAACTCATGCCCGATAGTCAGCGGCACGGGAACGGTCTTCTGCGCCCAGGCGTCCCAGTGGTAGATGTGCAGATCGGTCCCGCAAATGCCTGTGCGCTTGACGCGAATCAGCACATCGTTCAGGCCGGGCCTCGGAACCGGCAGGTCTTCGAGCCACAGCCCCGGCTCGGCGCACGCTTTGACTAATGCTTTTATGAACTACTCCTCGTGAACAGTGCCGATAAAACTATCTGCCGTCAGCGGCAGGTCTACCCGGCTCCGGCGGCGGCTGGATTCGTAGGCGGCAAAGATGATCTCGGTAGATTTGAGCGCAAAGTGAGCTGACAGCAGCGGCTCCCGATCCGTCCCCAGCGCGTCCATGACATCGGCAATGCCCCGGCTAATTGCATCCCAGTCGTGCAGGTCGTCAGGCTGCTCGATCACCTGCCAGCCGCCGCTGTGGGCGTTTAGAAGGCGCAGATACGGCGCGTCCCAAAGCACCTCGATCATGCCCTCGGTCCCAATAAGCCGGTGCGCGGCGTCTTCGTGCGAATGCTCACCGGTGGTCAAAAATGCTCGAACGTTATCGGCAAACTGAAACTCAATCAAGCCCTGGCTTTCCATCGCGACGCCGAAAATCGTATGGTCTTTGCGGAAGTCAGCTTGGGCCATGACCCACGACGCGGGCGATTCGTTCTGGTAATAGAAAAACATATTCAGCCAGTGAGTTCCCCAGTCGTACAGGTCGCTGCAATTCCCGTGAAGCGACACCAGCTTGCCAATCGCGCCGTCATCCAGCAGCTTCTTCGCCGCCCGGAACGGGCCGAGCATCCGGCGCTGATGGTTAAACGACAGCTTGACGCCGTGTTCGTCGCAGGCCCGGACCATCTCCTGTGCGTCCGCCCAGGTCGTCGCCATCGGCTTTTCGCAGTGGATGGCCTTGACCCCGGCTCGCGCCGCGTCAACAACAATCACGGCGTGCTGGTGCGGCCAAGTGCAGATGTCCACGATGTCCGGCTTTTCAACGGCCAGCATCTCGTGATAATCCGTATAATGCTTTGTCAGACCGTATTTCCCGGCAAATAGCGCCGCCGCGCTTCCGTCGAGGTCGGCGCAGGCCGCCACCGCGCAGCGGCCTGTCTTGAGGAAGCCGTCTGCGTGCCGGTACGCGAGGCCAAAGCCCGTCGCGCCCTCGGTGCCTTGCGGCCGGCCCGTGCCGATAAAGGCAACATGATAATTTGCGTCTGTCATAGCTTTTCTCCTACAAAGACACGAAGGGCGAACACGAGGTTCGCACCCTACATCCCGTTCCTGATGCCGAACCCGTAGGGGCGAACCTTGTGTTCGCCCCCCCATCTTTTATATGAGACAAACTCTCACGTAAAACTTACGGCACAATCAGTGCTTTCACCACGGCGCGAGACTCAACGGCGGCCAGCGCGTCCCCGGCCTCCTCTAAGCCGTAGCGGGCTGAGATCATGTCGGTCCAGGCAAAGCGGTCGCCGAAGCGCGACAAGGCTTCCATGGCCCGGTAGACATGGCTGAAGTCAACGCCCCAGCAGCCTTGAAGCGTCAAGTGCTTGCGGTTGATGTCCCAATGCGGATTGATTTCCGCAGGGCCGTTGTCCGAATACTGCCCAACAACAATGTATCGCCCGCCGTCGCGGGCCAACGCGCAGCCCATCGGCACGGCTTGGGGATTGCCGCTCGCTTCGATCACGACATCTGCCCCGCGCCCGCTGGTTAGGCGACGAACGGCTTGGACGGTCTCAGCGTCCAGCGAAATTACCGTGTCCGCGCCCATCTTCTTCGCGGCTTCCAAACGACGCGGCACGGCATCTATAACGCCGACCCACGACGCGCCGGAGGCGGCGGCGAGGGCGCAGGTACTGAGGCCGACGGGACCTGCGCCCTGCACGACAACCCGGTCGCCAAGCTTAATCTGGGCCAGATCAACCGCGTGAAGCGCCGTCGGCAGGCCGCAGCCGCCGCTAATCCACAGCTCCGGCGTGACTCCGACGGTGAGCTTCACAATCTTGACGCCCGGCTTCAAATAAATCTGCTCGCTCCAGCCGCCGAGCAGGCCGTCCTCCGCGCCGTAGGTAATCCCGTAGACCCGCCGGTGCGGGCAGCGCGTACTTTGCTTCGCGACTAGGCAATACCAGCAGTTGTAGCATGTCCCGTGAACGTCGAGAAATGTCACGGCTTCACCCGGCACGACTAAATCGCCGTTGATGTCGGTGACAGGACCATGAGTCTCCAAAACCTCGCCGACGGAAATGTGGCCGGGAATGAGCGGGTAGGGGACCCCCGCCAGCCGCCCGTGCCACAGATGCACGTCGGTCCCGCAGACCTCCGACGCCAGCGTTTTCAAGCGTACCGCACCGGGTTCTAAAACGGGTTCTGGGTAGGAGCGCACTTCGACCGGCTGCATCGGGGCGGGAATGACTGCGGCGCGTACCGTCATAAAGCGTCTTTCTTTCAGCGACTTTCTTTTCAGCGACTTTCTCGCAATGCTGTGTCCACGGGGCTGAACCCCCGTGCTTTGAAGTGCAATTCTCCGCCTGCGCGGGCAAAATGCCAATTAGTGTCTTCGCCCTTACCCACGGGAGCTTGCTCTTTGAAACACGGGGGTTCAGCCCCGTGATACCGTCCCATCAGTCCAATGCGGCTTTCTTGTAAACTTCGCGGAGGCCGGTGTCTATGGAGCGAAACGTCAAGCCCAGCGCGGCGTCGGCGTTGACGCCGTGCGATGTATTATCGAATAAGGCAAACCCAACCAGCCCGCGTGTCAGCGGCGGGTTGGGCAGGTTTTCGAATGCGCCTGCCACGGCGTTCATCACCCCGACCGGCAGATGAACCATCGGACGCCGCCGTCTGAGCGCGGACATCAGCAGCTCTAAGCTGGCGTTTGTGCTGAGCGTGTTCGGACCGCAGGCATCCAGCAGTGCGTTCTCGGCGCGTGGGTCTTCCACCGCCGCCGCGATTGTCTGTGCCAAGTCGTCCACATGAATCGGGGCGGACAGCGCCCGGCCATTGCCGAGGACCGGCACGACCGGGCCGGCTTCGATCATCTGGGCCAGACGCGAAAAGTAATGGTCGCCGGGGCCGTAGACAATGGAGGCCCGCAGGATCGTCCACGGAATGCCGCTTCGTTGGACCCAGCGCTCGGCTTCCAGCTTCGCGTCAATGCCGGGATGCTCCCCGGCCAGCTCTTCCTGCACCGCCGCGCCGCTGAGATAGACCACGCGCTTCGGCTGCCCGTGGGCCTTCAGCGCGTCCAGGACATGGCGCGTTCCTTCGGCGTCTACGGCGTGGAACGTGTACTGCTTTTCCGGCTGCTCAATCGGAAAGTTAGGGAACTGGTGCGCGATGACAACTGCATCTGTTCCCGACATGGCCTGGGTCAAGCCGCCTTCGTACCGGACATCGCCGCGCACGACCTCAAAGCCCTGATATTCTTTGTCTAGCCGCGTGCTGGAAAGCAGGCGGACCGTGTGGCCGCGCTCCCGCAGCGCGTGCGCCGCCGCCAGGCCGATAAATCCGCAGCCGCCGGTGATGAGTATGTGCATAAGTTCCGCCAAGAGGAGTCCCCCAGCCCCCAATAATGGGGGAGCATGACAAGAAGAGAACAAGCCTTTTCTAAATCTGGCTCCCCCATTATTGGGGGCTGGGAGGACTCCCTACTCCAAATCTTCCAGCGCTCCTTGAAGCGCGGGGACAAGCTGCTTCTTGCGGGAGACGACATTGCCGAGGTCGAACTCGCTGGGACCCTGACGCGCAAACGGCAGGCCCGCCCGGATGGCCTGGTCGCCCCGGCAGAGCAGACGGCTCTGGATCGTGACAACGTCCGTCACCATCAAACAAATCAGCGCCAGATTTTCCTTTTCCACACGCGCTTCCAGCGCCGCCACCAGGTCAGCCTTGCGCTCCGGCAGTTCCTGGAAGCCCGTCACTTCGACCTGTGCGACCGAGACCGCTTTGCCCGCCATCTCGTAGGATTTGCGGTCGGAGTCTACAATCTCGTCGGCGGAGCGGTCCGCCATGCCGGGCGATGCTTGGAGAAGATGCTGGCCGTAATCGGGGATGTCCACTTGGCACAGCCCGGCCAGCCACAAGGCCGCACTTTGATCACGTCCGGTGGTGGTCGGCGAGCGGAAGACCAGCGTGTCGGACAGAATGCCGGACAGCAGCAGCCCGGCGATCTCCGGCGTCGGCACGGCGACGTAGCGGCGGCAGGCTTCGGCGACCAGCGTGCTGGTGCTGCCGACCGGCTCGACGACAAAGGGGATGGGGGACGCCGTGGACGCATTGCCGAGGCGGTGATGGTCCAAAACGCCGACGATCTCGGCCTCGTCGGCCCCCGGCACGGCCTGCGCCAGCTCGTTATGGTCTACTAAAATCAATCGGGCGCGGGGCGGCTCCAGAAGCGACTGCCGGTTGGTCGTGCCTAAATACCGGCCTTCGTCGGTGACGACGAGAAACTCCTCGCCGCCGCCGCGCAGAAGCGCCCCGCGCCGGTCCCGGATGCGGTCCGAGCCGGGCAGCTTGGGCAGGTCCTCGACAAAGGTCCGGCAGTTCTGGTCGGACGCCCGGATTTCCCCGTTTGCGATCTGTGCATAGGCCCGCGCAAGCGCCAGCGGCGTCAGGCCGCCGAGCAGCTTGCCGCCGTCTTCGGCGACGGGGACTAGGCGCTCGCCGAGGGCAAGCCTTGCCATCGGCTCGGCCAGCGTGTCCCAGGGATGCACCGGCGGCTGCGGCTCGGCAACATGAGCAAAGGTCGGTGCGGCGCTCGACAGAACGCGCGGCGGGCGGACCCCGAAGTAGCCCAGGGCAAACGCCGCCTGCGCCCCGACCTGCCCGGCGCGGGCCGAAATGACCTTCTCGTCGGTCGTCTCGGACAGGCACCAGGCGTAGCCGACCGCCGACGCGATGGCGTCCATGTCCGGCCGCTGATGTCCGATAATATAAGTCAGGTCCGAGCGCCACGGATCATGCCGCTCGCGGGGTAATGCCATGCAGTTCTTCCTCGCAGTCTTGAGGAAGAGTATACCCGCAAAAAAGCCCGCCGTCCTAAAGACGGCGGGCTTTCTAAAAAGTGGAGGTTAGCGGGTTCGAACCGCTGACCTTCTCAATGCCATTGAGACGCGCTACCAACTGCGCCAAACCCCCAACGAACACTATTATACACGCTGAGGCTTGAAAAATCAAGCCTCAGCCGCAAATTTCTCAAACCAGTCCGTGACTGATCAAGCTTTCCGCCGTGTCAACGACAGTCTCCGACGCCGGGCGCGGACGCCAGCCGAGCAATGTTTCGGCCTTTGCCGCGCTGTATTCGTGCTTCGCGCCGAGCAGCGGGCCGATCTGACGCGCATCGCTGTCAAACAAGCCTGCGAAGCGGACTAAAACATCCGGCGCAAGACGGGTCGTCACTTGAGCGGCCCGGCTGCCGAGACGATCCCGCAGGAGCTGCGCGATGTCGGCCATCCACAAAAAGTCGCCGGAGGCCACAAACCGCTGGCCTGCCGCTTCCGGCGCAGTCATCGCCCGCAGGTGCAGGCCCACGAGATCGCGGACATCCACGACGCTGAAGCCCATACGCGGAATGGCGGGAACATGGCCTTCGAGCAGCCGCGCGATTAGGTCAACCGAAGCGGAATAATCTTTCCCTAAAACCGGCCCCTGCACCGATGCGGCAAGGATCGTCGCAAGGGTTATTTGCCCGCCCAGCCCTTTGACAAATCCCCAGGCGTCCTGCTCCGCCAGCGTTTTCGCCTGAGCGTACTGTGCAAAATCGGTCGTCGGCTTGCTTGATGTGTCGGTCCAAACGGCTTCATCGGTGAGGAGGCCGCCTGCCGCGCCCGCCGCCGGCTGAGCGGCGACCGTCGAGGAAGTCATGACGACATGCTTTGCCCCGGCTTTCGCGCCGGCCTTCAGCACCCGCAGCGTTCCTTCCCGCGCCGGACGAATGACATCCTGCCCCTTGAACTCGCCGGCCGGCATGGGCGACGCAATGTGCAGGATAAAGTGAGCGCCTTCCGCCGCCTGGTCCCAGCCTTCATCGCTCAGAAGATTGGCGACGAAAAACGCCAAGCGATTTTCGGGGTCGACTGTTTCGGCAACGGCTGCACATACCGCCGGTTCTCGTTCCAGGCTGCGAACCGTCGTTCGGACTCGGTATCCCTGCTGAAGCAGGGTGGCAATCGCCCAGGTTCCGACATAGCCGGAGCCGCCCGTCACCAGCACCGTCTGCCCGCTGTTCGCGTCGCTGAACTCTTTTTCCATCTGTAGTCTCCTCGTGTAAGCATAAACATATTCGGATATATTTATAAATTTAGTGCAGAAAAAACTATTTCTCGTCCGGTGCACTTCGCTCGCAGTGGCCGAACAGATCGGTGATCTCGCGGAGCCGACTGACCACGCTCTCGCCGTCCATCCGGTAGAAGACTTCCTGCCCGACTTTTTCACTCTGCACCGCGCCCGCTTCGCGCAGCACCCGAAGATGATGCGAGATCGCCGGCTGGCTCAGGCGAAACTGTGCCGTGATGTCGCCGACCTTGAGCCGCTCATGGCTGCCGAGCAGAAACAAAATCTCAATTCGCGCCGGGTCGCCGATGGCGGTGAGGAGCCGTGTGATGTTCTCACATGTCAATGCGCTGCTGCCAGTTTCATAGATATATTTACCTGCGTTTATATCATACACATAAGAGACAGGATTGTCAAGGAAGTTTTATTGGCATTTTGGAAAAATCAAGCGCCGTCTGCGGCGTGATCACATCCGGCGCAAGCGGCTTCTGGTGGAAATCGAAACAGTCCAGCATGTCGTGCGCGGCGGCGTCGCGCGTCGAGAGCGGCGGCAGGCCGTAGCGCTCTTCAATCAGCTTCAGCGGCGACGTGAAATCAAGCTGGGTGCGGCTGATGTAGCCGGGACGCGCATACGGCGATAGCACTAAAGTCGGGACGCGCGGCCCGTAGCCGTACTGGTCCACCGGCGGCGGGGCGACATGGTCGTAAAAGCCGCCGTAATCGTCCCACGTCACGATAATCGCCGTGTCTTTCCACGCCGGGCTTTGCATGATGGCATTGACCAAGTCGGAGACATGGCGCATTCCCCGCGCCGTATCGGCAGGTGGATGCTCACTGTCAGCGAACGTTGGGACGATCCAGCAGACTTCCGGTAGGTTCCCGGATTTCACATCGGCGTAGAACTGGTCCAGGCCGACCAGATGGGCCATTAAGGCCGGGTTTTGCTGGAACGACTTGAAGCCGGGCAGCGGGTTCCACAGGCTGTGCTTGTGCGGCGTCTTTTCGTCATAGTATTTCCAGGATACGCCGGACTTTTCCAGCAGCTCGGCCATCGTCGGAAACGTGTAGACGCCGTCCTGACCGTTGATGTTCGGAGCCGGGTTGTTGACCAGGCCGCCGGACTGGGCGGCAATCGTATACAGGTGGTTCGGCTCGCTGGGGCCTTCCAGCGACGAGAAAAAGTTGTCGCAGAGAGTAAAGCGGCGGGCATACTCCCAGTAGTTCGGGATTTCGTGCCAGTCATAGTACGACAGCGTATTGTTGACCCAGGCCGGCGGCAGACCGGCAGGCGGGGCGCTCAGATGCTGCGTCGGAAGCTGCCCGGCGGCGACCGCCTCGCCTGCGCCGCCTTGCGCTCCCTGCCGCCGGAAAAACGCAGTCAATTCTTTCTGGTCAAGCTGGCTGTTGTGGTCCGCATCAAAGCGCTCCAGCATCGTCTGAGTGTCCGGGTGCGTGCTGGGAATCGTCGCCAGCAGTGCCGAAAGCTCTGTGGCATCCAGCGTACCGTCATTGTCTTTGTCGAACTGAGCGATAGCGCGGCGTGCGCGGAGGCGCGGACGCCCCGGTCCCGGCTTCGCGCTCTGCTGCGCCTGCACGGCGGCGTCGCTGACTGGAACGATGTCTTCCGGGTCAATCGCCGGCAGGGTGCCTTTCCAGTAATGGGCCAGCGCCTTCGGCCATTCGCCCCACAGAAAGCCGTCCATCTTGCCGCCGTCGGCGGAGACATGGGCCGCCTGCCAGCTATGGTTCAGGTCATGCGGGAGCTTGGTTTCACTTAGGTGGAACGGCGCGACCTGCGCCGCCCCGCCGGGCTGGTACGCAAACTTCGCACCTTTTGGAATGCCGTTCGCGCCGGGATAAGTGCCGAAGTAATGGTCGAACGTGATGTTTTCCTGAATGATATACACGAAATGCTTCAGGGGCATAGGGATGGGATTGGCCGCCGGGGGCGGTGCGGCACCTGCTCCAAAGGAGATAAGTCCCAGCACAAGTGATGCTCCCAGCAGGTAAGCTGACTTTTGCGCGTTTCTTCGCGCGAATGCGGCTCTTGGCCTAGTCATAGTAAATTGTTCCCTTGTCCGGAGGATAGAATTCAGTCGGTGAGACGTGACAGCGAAAAGGGCCTGCGTTCACGAAGACAGCAGGCCCTCTTGCGGAAGTCCAGAGGCGCTGGATTTGGGAGACGTTAAAATGCTCCCGGCCTGGCGCCGGGGGCGCGTCGCCACGCCAGCACGAAGCTGTAGAAACTGCTCCCCGCCTGAGAATCATGGATGCGAACTCGCCCTGTAAAGTTGTTGCTGAAGTTCGGTTGCTGGACAATGCGGATCTCACCACGTCCCTGGCGCTGCCGCAGGACAAGGCGGACCGGACGTTCCGGCAGGCGGCCCAGGACCTGAGCATTGGCATCGCCGCTGCTTTTGCCGCTGACCACCCGCGTTCTGACATCGCTGCCATGAAGTGTTACAATCGTGGTCTCATCCACGGTCCCGCTCCAGGTGACGCTGCCGCCCGGCCTGCGTCCGCCGAGGCCCGGCCTGCCGAAACTTCCTTGTGCCAACGCCGTCAGAGGCAGCGCGGCGAGAAACACCGAGGCGGCCAGCATCAGTGCAGGAATTTTAGGTTTTATTTTCATGGTTTTGAGTGTCCCGTCTTAGAATCTATCTCAAAACTCCCCCGGCCTCCAATACTGGGGGTGGGGAAGTTTTGAAGTAGGTTCTTAGTAACCGTGACGGGCGGCGGACCGGACTGCGGCAGCATGGCCTCGCAGCCGTGCCGCACGGTGATAGCGTCCGTGGCTCGCGGCTACAGCAGCCCGATGATCCAGGTGATTGGCATGGTGGTACTGGCGAGGATGGTAGCCGTAGCGATGGAGCATTTGTGCGTTCGCGGGCTGAACAATGAATGCGCTGAGGCCCAGGGTGATAACCAGGGCAGTCACCGCCGCAGCTTTGTGAAGAGGGTTCATCGTTTCTTTTTCGTCTCTTTCTGAGTGTTTCTCATGCAGTTCTTGAGAAGAGCCAAGACGGTCTCGCTCGGCTTTGTCGCGAGAGCTGCACGCGTCTTGGCATGTTACAGCATCAAAGTGATGCTAAACCTCGGCAGGTGTTAGCGAACCCGGTTGTTGTGGTTCGTGCGGTAGATGGCACCGCTGTTGCGGTTCAGCTCCATCGTCTGGTGCGAACGCTGGCCCGCCGTTAAATGGCCGCCCTGGAAGAACCGATCTCGCTGGTCCTGGGTGCGGGTGCGGTTGAGGCGGTAACGGTCGCCCCGCGCCTCGCGCCGTGTCAACTGACCATCGGCGACACCCTGCTTAATCCGAGAATGCTGATCCTGGAAGCGCTGGTGCAGGTTGGTCGGATGCGGATACGGAGCCTGCGCCTGAGCGGCTAACGGCGTCAGCAGCACGCCGAGCAGGCCAGCGGCAGACAAGATAATATGGTTGGTCTTCACTGAATTTTCTCTTTCAATCGTAGGTCTCGTGAGTGGAACACCTCGTTTGACGAGAGTTTGTCGGGAAAGTTCACAAAGTTAGTTCACCAATGTTTTTGATCGCCCCATGCGGCAGAACGGCATGGACGCCGCAGACGCCATTGACGATCTGTGTCACGCGCAGGTCTACGACCACGCTTGCCAGGGCGAGAGCATCCTGACGCGGCAGCGCGTAGTGCGTCATCATCAGCGTAAGCATCGCGTTCAGCGCCTGATAGGTGGCTTCGTTGAGGTCTTCGTCGAAGCCCAGCGTCAGCCAGCCGGACGGCGTGTGGGCGCGAGGCGTCGTGAGGTGCAAATTTGGGTGCAGAGTAAACGTCAAGTCCACCTGCTCCATGGGGCATTCAATCGCAATCGTGCTGACTTCGCCGTCTCCCTGCGCGGCGTGGCCGTCGCCGGTGGAAAACAGGCCGCCGGGAACTGCAATCGGCAGAAACACCGAGCTGCCAGCGACAAGCTCCTTGCAGTCCATGTTGCCGCCAGTGACGCGCGGCGGCGGGGTCGGCTGCGGCCCTCGCACATCCGCAGGCACCCCCATCACGCCCATAAAAGGTCTGATCTTGACTTCATGCCCGTACTGGTTCGTGCCGCTCATCGCGTCCGCGTTGAGTGCCCAGCGGTGAACGACTTGCGGCAGGTCCGCAACCCTAAGCCGCCGGTTCGGCAGACTGTCCCAGCCGCCGGCGAGTGTCCATCCCCACGCGCCGGAGCGCACGGCGTCGATCCGCACTTCCAGCGTCATGCCCGGCTCCGCGCCTTCGACAAAGACCGGCCCGCACAGCGCGTGGCCGCCGTCTGCTTCCGGGTCACGCGGCTCGAACAGGCTTCGCGGCGACCCGTCCGCGTGAAACTGCTCCAAGCCCCACCCAGCGTCAAGCGTCTGGAACCGCACCGTGTCGCCGGATTGGATTGTCAGCACTGGCGGCAAGTCACGCGAAAAGTGGCCGTGCAGGGTGGCGCGGCTGAGTTCAAGTTGATGAAGCGCCATCAGAGATTTCCCCTTCGAACAAGGACTCGTCAGCAAATGGCGTGGGAATAAGGCGCGTGGGATTGAAATCCTACGCTGTGGGGCGAAGCGCCTAATGTCCGCCTTCGCGGACAAGGAACAGGATGACGAAGGCCATTCTTCTCTCCACGCAGGTGGAGAATGGGCGTCTGCGCCCCACAGCGTAGGATTTCAATCCCACGCGCCTTATCCCCACGCGCCTTATCCCCACGCGCCTTATCCCCACGCGCCTTATCCCGCGCAATTCCCCTTATTCAGCTTCCGTAAGCGTCGCTGACAATCTTGGCAATGGTCTTCTCCGGCTTGCCGCCGACATAGAACCAGAGCAGGTAAGCAAGATGGCCTAAAGTCCAGACCGCAAGCAGCGGCCAGTAGACGGGGGCGCTGAACAGCGGAAAATGAGCGGAAAGCTCCGGCAGAATCTGGTACGCCCGGTAGGCGGCGAATAGATACAGCACGACGCCGCCGAAGGTGAACGAGACGGTGGAAGCGCCGATAAACGTGTACGGCCGGCCTAAATCTATCGCCACGAACTTCGGGGCCGGGGTCCGGTAGATGTAGGCGTCTTCGATTTCGTGCGCCACTAAGAGTTTCGCGCCGATAGCTTGGTTGATCTTCTTCTCCAGCGCCGTGGAGTAGATGCGGGCAAATAGGTTATAGGTCAGCAGGTACGCGCAGAAGAAGCCGGCGTAGACGATAAAGAACGGCAGTAGCAGGATCGCCGCCCGGAACGGCTGGTACAGGCTGATCGCGATGTTCGCCAGGGTCAGGGTCGTGAACAAATGCGTGGCCTGGAAGAACTGGACGTAGTAGCCATAGTGCATCCCGCGCATCCGCTCAAGCTGGCCCTGCATGACGCGCAGATGCACTTCGTGGATGTTTTCGGTGGTTTCAGAAGCCATCGGCTACTTGAGGCTCTCTAAAAACGCATACAAAGGAGCACTTTTTTTAGCGTCCATGTGGTAAACCGGCATCGGCTTTTCGACATGGCCGCCGTCTTCGGTGACGCCCGTGTTCATCACGCGCTCGAACGTCGCGAGTTTGTACTGCTTCAAGATGCCGTTTGACCGGATGCTTGGCGAAAAGCCTTTTTTACCGGCGTAGTTCGCGCCGTGGCAGGAATTACAGCCGTTGTTCTCGGCAATGCCTTTGCCGGCGGTAACAAGCGCCGCGCTACTGGACGCCGGGTGCTTCATGGCGTGCAGGGGAGCCGCCGGGCTGGTCTGGAGACCGGCAGCCACGGCACAAAGCCCGAAGGCTACCGTCAGTGCAATGACGGATTTCAAGGTGATATTCATCGGGTGGATAGATACTCCGTTGTGAGATAAGATGATTATACCCGGCATTGAAATGCCAGGCTACTGTTGAGTGAAAGTGTCTCCGACACTGAAGAGAAGATGCAAAATAAGCTGGCTGCTAACGGCATTTAGTCCCGTAGGGACTTTCATTCAACAGTAGACTGGCATTTCAATGCCGGGTTCCTGCGGTGCGCTTACACTTCCTCCGCCACGCCCAGGCCCTGCCCGCGCAGCCAGCCGAGGGCGGCGCCAACGCAGGCGTCGTCGCCGGTCAAGCCGACGACAAGCCAGCCGCCGTTTTTGGCGTCAATGTCCGCCCGCAGGAGGTTGGGGGACAGGTCAAAATCCGTGACCAAGTGGGTCATCACCGGGGCGCTGATTTGGTCCAGCGGAAAGTGAATGCGGTACTTTTTTTCGGTGTAGTCCATTGTTTGCTTTTCGCCGCGCGGCAGCGGATTTCCTACCTTCTGCCGCTCATCATTTACTTCAAATAGTCTAAAGGGTCTACATCTATCAGGTTTGGGTTTAGCCGCGTGAACTCGCGCAGAAGATACTCGTGTCCCTGGCCCATAATAACGACAACCCGGTCACCCGGATGGAGGACGCTCAGAATGTTCGAAAAGATATAGCAGTTCCGCGTGTACCACTGGGCGACATAGGCGCTGCCCGCATTGTCGGCGTCCCGGCCCATACCGTCTAGTACACTGTAAAGCGAGGCATTCGCCCGAACGGCCTCATCGGTGTTCAGGTAGCGCAGCAGTTCAAGATACGTTCCCTTGCGTTCCAGTGCGTTGGAACGGGCGATAAGTTCTTTGAAGGCCGGAGTGCTGACATCCGCGAAATGGGCCTGGAGAAACTCGCTATGACGCTTTTCGGTGGCGCTGTCTTCCTCAATGAGTGCCGGGCCATGAGTGTCAACTGGGTAGATGGCGCTGTTTTTTGCGCGAGCCGCGAGCTTGAACCCGAACTGATATATTTCATTGGCCGACAGAGAGAACTGCCCGGCCAGAAACTGCCGATACTGCTCCGCGAGTTTCGGATCATCCATCGGTGCCTCGACCAGTACCTTGGTTGGTCGAAACCGGGACAAGCGCTGGATGATGTTGGCGATCTGTCTTTGCCGCTTCGGCGACAGGGGACTATCCTCAAACACGTTGTTGTGAACGTCGTTTTTCGAGTCTAAGTGTGCAACTCCTAAAAGCATCACTCTCGTGAGCGGGGTTTGCACGGCTTTCCGGCTCTGTGTGGCTTTGACCGAAGCGCCGACTAGTGCTAAAAGCCCAAGTGCAGAGAGCTGTAAGACCTGTTGTTTTCGCATATTTCTCGGTGCTTTGGTCCAGGTGTTAGGACTGCGTGACGGGGGTGACCTGCCCGCCGTTCTTGGCTGATTCCCAGGCGGCTTCGGTCAGCTCGATGGTCCGCAGGCCATTGATCGGCGCGGCGGCGACGGCTTCTTTGCCGTGAACGGCATTGACGAAGTTCGTGTCCACGTCCGAGCCTTCCGGCATCTGCGAGGCGTCCATCTCGGCGGTTTTGCCGTCGGGTCCCTGAACGCGGAACGTGCCGTCGTTGCGGACATAAAACGAGCCGTTGTCGCACCAGATCGTAATGTCCTCGTACCAGCCCGCCGCGTCCCCAACGACCGAGATATTGCCCTGAGCGCCGTTGGTGAACTTGATGGACAGGGCGCTGTTGATGTCCACCGGCGTTCCCCGGTTGTCCATAAACGCGGCGACTTCTTTCGGCGCCAGCCCCGTCGTCCACAGGACGATGTCTAAAAGATGCGAGCCGCTGTCGTTGATCTGGCCGCCGCCGGACAGCGCGGCGTCCTGACGCCATGTTCCGGCGACTGCTTTCGCCCAGCCCTGCTGCTGCAAGGCGTTGATAAACTGGACCTGCCCGAACTCTCCGGACGCGATCTTCTCCTTGATGTACCGGAAGTGCGGCATGGAGTGGCGCTGATAGCCTAGCGCGACAATCTTGCCGGTCTCGTCAATCTTTTTAAGGAGCGCGTGGGCTTCAGAAACTTTGTTCACCATCGGCTTTTCCAGCAGCACATGGCATCCGGCGTCCAGGCTGTCCATCGCCATCGGGAAGTGGAGCGTGTGCGGCGTCACGATCACCACGGCGTCGGGCTTGATGGTCGCCAGCATTTCTTTGTAGTCGGCGAACGTCGGGACGCTTGCCGCCGCCTCGCCGTGCCGCGTTTTGGTGCGCTCCAGCGCCTGCGGGTTAATGTCTACAAACGCCGCCACTTCCACCTCCGGCATAGAGAGCAGCTTGCCGATATGTCCCTGCGCCATGCCGCCGGTGCCGATGACCGCCATTTTCAGTACGTCTGCCATAAAATTAGGTCCTCATTCTTGCTTCGTTAAAGTTTACTCTCAGAGATAAAGGCCGTGTTCGCCGTGAAGAGTGGTAATTCCTGCCGCCGTTTCCGAAAACAGCGCCGGAACAAACTTCGGCATTTGTTCTGCCGCTTGAGCGACCACGGCGACAAGCCGGGAAAAGTTCTCGCCTTCAAACATGTCCTGCCCCGCCCGGCGGCAGAGATTGGACAGCCCGGTTGCGACGCCGTCATCTTGCGCGTAGTGCCGCAGATACTGGGTCTCGGCAAACCGCGCCAGTACATACGGCAGATGCGGCAACGCTCTTCCCGTGACGGCCTCCGTCCACTGCACGGCTAAGTCAAAATCGGCAGCGGCAAACGGGCCGTAGAAGCGGCCGGCCAGCGCCGGGCCGGCGCGAAGCAGCGCGGCATCCAGCACAATCTCCGTCAGCACATGGGCGACAAAGAAGCGGCGCACCCGTATTCCTTCGAACGCCGCTTCTGCCAGCAGCGTACTGACTTCCGCCTCCGCTAAGGCAAACGCCGCCGTCTTGTGGAACGCCGCATCTGTCGCCAGATGCGCCGAGATGCCTGCGGCAAGCGCGGCCTCAAACTCCGTCTGTATCTCGACCGACGCAACCCGTGCCGGACGCAGACGCACACGGCGTTCGGCCAGCGGCAGCAGATCGGGCAGCGCCGTTCCCACCACATACGCTGAAAGCGGCTCAACAGGCGTCAAAAAGCGCGTCGCAACGACATAGTGGGCGAGAAAGTTCACTTCTGCGTTTTAGTTGTCTTCCAAAGGTTTGCTTGTTCTTTGCAAAGATGAACTATATTTATGCCATTGCGCTTCAGGATTTCGCCATGTATCCACCAATCACTATCAACAGCATTTAAGACTTCAGGGCCATGAAAGCTCTCATTGGCAGCCGCCACGAATTTATGATCGGAAGGATCGAAGTCGGCAAGTTCCGGGTCGCTTGGAAACTCGTCAAAACTGTTGTCAGCATTAGGCGTCAAAGTGACCAGCTCACAATGCACTGGATTTGTCCAGTTTTTGAGCAGCCAGAGCAAAAAAGCATCTCCGACACCTGGCTGCCCGGAAGGGTTAACTTCATTCTGATACTCATTGAAAATCAAGAAGGCATCATCTAAGACAACAACGCACTGATGGGCTTCTCCTAAAGCCACAATACACCGCGAAAAGCATTCTAAAGAAGCCTGTTCTGATCTCCCGTTGGCGACAATCAACACATTTGTGTCAATAACTCTTGCAGTCATCTTGTCAGTTGTTTCTGTTTGCGTTTGATCCCTGCCTGCACCATAGCTGCTCGTTCAGCAAACTCGTCACCAAAAAAGTCTTTCGGCCAATTTTTGATATTTCCAAATTCATCCAAATCTAGGGGAAGAAGCTTTGATGCAGAGCTTTCGTCTCTCTCACAAAAATAGAGGGAAGCATCTTCCGATGCTAATTCTTCTTCCGCAATTCGTCGCTGAAGTCTTGTGAGGAGATGTTCGCTATGGCTTTCCAGTATGATCTGGATTTTGCGCTTCTTGATAGCATCTATAAAGACATCAGCAAGACCCGCCTGTACTAACGGATGAAGGTGAATTTCCGGCTGTTCTAAAATGATTGTGGAACCCTCTGGAACGTAAAAGCAAAGTGTCAGCACAGGAAGAACTTGAGAAACGCCAAACCCGACATCCGTAATCAACACAGGCGGTGAGGATGCTGTTTTTTGCACCCGGACGTGGTAAAGGTTGCTGCCTTCAGTAATTGCCTCGACGGCAAAAGAATGAATTAAACCTAACTCACTCAGCCAAGACGCAACATATTCCTCAACCGTCACAGATTTGCGTCCTCGGCCTCGACCCAAAGAAATTCTTTTTCCGGCCTGCCGCGAGGCAAGGAGTGCATCAATCACTTTTTCACCCCTCCGCCCTACATCAACCGGCTGTCCACCTCCTGAGATGTACTGTCGCTGCGGATACTCGCGAAGTGGCCCCAGATAAAATACTTTCCCCCAAAACTCTTCAAAGGCAAGATTGAAATCGGGCAGAAACTCAGCATTCTGATAATAGCCTGCAGCTTGTGATGGAAAACCGTAGCACTTAATCGGTATGGGTAATGGCCAGGGACGACCTTGTGTGCGTTTAAGGTCAACATTCTGATGAATAAGTTCATATTCATCTCGGTCAAGCCGCTTGCGTTCCATTCCCAGAGTATAAGATTTACTTCCCTCATTGAAATGATATTTGAAGTTTTGGCTTACTATACGGTGGGCACTTTTACTGCTTGCTTCGCGCACTGAGCTTGAAAACTTTAGGCTTTTAGGCGAAAATAAGACTGCTCCCTTACTTTCCGAGCTCGTGATTGTCAGCGGCTCCGGCAAGTTCCAGTTTATGGACCACTCTAGAGATGGTACCTCTTGAGGCAGCGATCCGTTTGCTGTACTTCGATCATACCTATGGTAAATTGCATCTCGAAATGTACCTAAGTTGACAAGGCTATCGCTATTTCCAAAGTTTAGAACTTGTGAGCGATCTGAAGACTCCGCAGTTTGTTTCAACATTAACAATAGCTGTAGAATGCTGGTTTTACCGGAACTGTTAGGACCAAAGAAGCCGGTGATTTTAGAAAACTTCATGTCACCTGTATCCTGCCAGCTCTTGAAGTTTTGAATGCGAAGATTGTTGATCATAATGACTCCCAGTTACCCGAACAAGTCCATCGTCATCTGCGTTGGGTCCGGGCGCTTGGCGGCGGGGACGGGCTTTGGGAAGAGCGTGTCGAATTTGTCTTCGCCGACGGCTTCTTTTAGCCGCCCTGCAAACTTGTAGAGCTTCTGGGCGTAATAGTCGGTGTCCTCGTCTTTCGAGTAGTCCTGCACCAATCCGAGCGACTTGTCGCGCTTTTGATAGAGAGAAACAAATTCGCCTTGCGAAATGCCTGCGCCTTTAATGGCATCGGCGGCACGTTTCCGCATTTCCGACGACAGCAGCTTGTCGGTGACGCGCTCGCGCTTTGCCAAGAGATCAATCGGCATCTGCCCGGCTTCGATTTTGTCCATTAAGTCTTTGTATAAGTGGGAGAGCTGATCGGGATTTTCGTCCAGCAGTAGGTTTACGGCGTCGGTCAAAAAGACGCGCCCGTAGCGCTCGTCGGCGCGGGAGCGCAGAGACGAGCCTTTGAAGATCTTGTGGCCGTTCGGCTCCACGAGAACGTAGTTCTTCATCTTCAAGGACAGCATGGCGGCGTAAGAGCCGTCGTGTGCCAGACGAATGCCGGGCGGGAGTGTCGCGCCAATCTTCTCGACATACGCCAGCTCGTCAGCTTCAGTCTTGACCTCGGCAGGGGGCTTGAAGTAGACGCCGTCGGTGTCTATTTCGATGACGTGGGCACCCTCGGTTTCGAGTTCAGCCGCAATTTGCTTGACAATCGTTTGGCCGGCTTCGGTGACTTTGCGGGCGGCGTCATAGTCGTTGAAGTAGAACGGACCGCCGACATAGCCATAGAACGAGTTGATGATGGTCTTGAACGAGTTTTGCAGGCCGTCCCAGTAGGCATAATCGCGCGTGTCTTTCGGCGTCGTCTTAAGTCTGCCTTTGGCTTCCAATCTACGCTGGGTCAAATCCGACAGCAGGGGCAGGAAAATACCGAGTGTGTCCGATGCCGGGCCGATGCGCTGCGTCAGCATCAAACTTGGGTACAGGCTTTCCACATCGGCTTTGACAATCGGCTTGACCACGCCCGTGACGCGCACTTCGGTATAGCCGCCGGGATACGGCTGGGGCGCTCGCTGCTTTGCGACCGCCCGGCCCTGACGCAGATACTCGCGCAGCAGGATCGCGTTGATCTTCTCGCCGTTGCCGGTGACGGCGACGTTCTGGTAGGAGTCCGGCACCATCTGGGTTTGGTAGAACTCGGTCGGCGCGACTAAGGCCGCCAGCGCCGCCGTTTCTTCCACGTCCTGCGCCGCATAAGTTTTCACTTTTTCCGGGTCATTTTGGTAAATCTCGACAATCTCGGCCCGGTCTAAATACACCCGGTCCTTCGGCGCGATGCCGTAGGTCTGGGCGCATTCTTTGAGGCCATACGACGACACCTGGCCGCGTGACCAGTCAAAGCGCTGCACCTGAAGCAGCGTGTCCAAAATATGCCGCCCGTACAGATAGCTCGGCGTGAACTGCCGGGCGTTCGTCCCGATGGCGCAGTTCCGGGGTGCCCCGACAATCGCCGGAGACCCGTACCGGCCCAAAGTCGGCGCGATGCCGAGCGCTCCCATCCGGGCGATAAGATACGGCAGGTCAAACGAATAAAAGTTGTGGCCTTCGACCACGTCCGGGTCCCGCGCCTCGACAATCGAGAGAAGCTGCCGCAGAATATCCGCTTCCGGGCCGATCAGAACATCGGCGAAGCCTCTATTGTCCGACACGCTGATCATAAAGATGGACGCGCCGGGCAGGGCGGGGTCAAGCGAAGTCGTCTCAATGTCAATTTGCAGGCGCTTCAAGTCGTCAAACGCCATACCCTTGAAGAGCGTGTACCCAGACGCCACCATGAACTGCTTGATCGCGCTCCCGTACTGGCAGACCCCCGCGTGTTCGTCCCGCAGGGTCCGCTTCGCTTCCTGGTACGCCCGCCAGCCCGACGGGAACCGCAGAAGCCAGTTGTAGCCGTCGCCTTCCAGCGCCGTCGTTTCTGCGCCGGGGAAATACCGCTCCTTGTCCGTCGCAAGCCAGGGGACAAACGGGACAATCTTTGTCCTTGTCTCGTCCCCGTCCCGCAGAAACAGTGTCGCGTCTTTGTCGCTTGTTTCCACGGCGACTATTTTCTCGGTCGGGTCCGTCCCAAACAGCACTTCATCTAAACGTGCATCACTCATACTAACTATTGTACCCGACCCGCCGCCGTCCAAGCGGCAGCAAATTCGAGCGGCAGCAAATATGGTAGAATGACTGCTGGGAGAAGGAATGGAAATATCAATCAAGCCTATCATCGCGGAAGATGACGCCCGGCGGCGGGGAGAATGGCGATTTGCCGCGTCAGCGGGAGGCAGCGCCATTGGACAGGGCAGGCAGGAAGCAGATGACCTTCCATTAATCATTGAACATGCGGACTATACCGAAGGCAGTCGCTGGGAGCAGGAGGTGGCCGGAATACCCGCCGGAATGCTGCTGTCGCTTCAGTGCAAGGCGCAGACTTCGGGGCCGTGTCTGAGACGAGTTGGGGAGAACATCTTCTATCCAGGGGCACAGATGAAGCTGGAAGCCTTGATACGCGAGGAGCGTTCGGAGGGCAGTGTTCTGGCGGCTGCGGAACACGTCTTCTATCCGCCCATGGCGGCACTTCTCACGATACAGGAAGAAAGCAGCATGGAGGGGACACTTCTTTTAATAGTTCCCGCAGGGGCAGACACCATCCGCCTGAGTGTCTGGCTCTCAGGGCAGGGGAGCGTCTCCTTCTCCAGCATGAGGCTCACCGCCGAACCGGCAAGCGCGGAGGGGATGAACAATCGCCTGGTGGACGCGATGAAAGCCGGCGGCTACGCCCAGTCACCCGCAGTGGAGCAGGCTTTCCGCGCGGTGCCGCGTCACTTCTTCCTCCCCAGCCGCAACTGGGGCGAAGTCTACCGGGATGAAGCGATTCCAACACACTTTGCGGAAGGAACGCAAGTATCCATCTCCTCGTCAAGCCAGCCGACGATGATGGCAATCATGCTGGAACAACTTCAGATAACGCCGGGAATGCGGGTGCTGGAAATAGGGACTGGGACCGGCTACAACGCGGCGCTGCTGGCGCATCTCCTCGGTGATCCAAGTGGTGTCTGGACGGTGGATGTGACTGAGGAGTTCTGCGGCGAGGCGCGGAAACACCTGCGGGCGGCAGGGGTTGAAGGGGTCCATGTCATATGCGCGGACGGATGGGGCGGCTGGTCCGAGGCCGCGCCCTATGACCGAGTCATTGTTACCGCCAGCGCCCATGACATCGCCCCCGCTTGGGTGTCACAACTGCGGGAGGGCGGGCTGCTGGTTGTCCCGTGGGGCGCATCGAACACGCAACAGCGCTCGATTGCGTTCCGCCGGGACGGGGAGCGTCTGGTTATGGAGGCGATCCACTTCTGCGGCTTTATGCCGATGCGCGGGGCGCATGAACAGCCGGGGACGCCGGGCGCGGTGGACTGGAAGGACTGGCTGTTCCCCAAACAGCCGGAAGGAGACCCGATAAGGTTAATTGGCTATCCCATCGGCACCGCGCCCGCGCCCGGTCTGGGCGAGCATCTGGTTCAGCGCCGGTGGTTCGAGTACATCGCCTACTGGTCATGAGTCAAACGCTTCTATGAAGAAGCTATTTTGGTGATTGCCTCGCAGGTTTATCATCCCAGTTAACAAGCCCCACTATAGATAGTGGGGCTTGTTTTTTGTTGCTACCTATGCAGGGACAGCGCCGCTGAGTTCAGGGTGGGGAACGTGGTCGTAAAAGATGGGACCGAGTCCGCGCCGATAATCGAGATGAAAATCGAGCCATCTTGAACGACATAAATAAAGCCCTGCATGGTCAGCCGGGAATGCCGGGACACCCGTGTTCCTGTCCAGGTCGCCCGCTGGGCGGGCATTCCGCCGACTGTGCCGGGCTGGCTTGGGGACATCGCCGAGTTTGTCAGCGTGTCCGAAAGCCCCTGAAACACGCCGGTCATAAACTCCCGCGCCGGGTTCTTTTCGGTGGTGCTTGGGCGCAGAAGCCCGACAACAAACGTCGTCACCGCCCCGTCCTGATGGATTGCGCCCTGCCAGCCAAACGAGCGGACCGTGCCGGTCGGGATTTGACCAGGGATAGGAGTGTAGTCTTTCGGAGGCCGAATGCTGTAGCCGAGTATCTTGACTTCCGGCCCTAGCGCCGTATAAGGGTCAGTGGGCGCCGGGCGCGAGGCAGGGGGAGGCGCCTGCGGAACGGTATTCGGCGCGGCCTGTGCCTGGCAAACGGGACTGAGCGCAAACAGCGCAGCCAGCGCAAGCGGCAGGCAACTAATAGAAGATTTCATCGTAATGCTCCTTCAGGCAAATCTAGAGACGAGTGAGACGGCCCCGCAAACGCGAAACCGGGAGTGAAGCAGGCACTCATGTTGCCCATTGTACCCGACTCGCCGCCGTCTTACTAAGGCGGACCGGGATTGGCGCTCTGCTACAATCGGTAAGAAAGGTATTCCTATGTACGGAATGAAAAGAGATAAGCTGTGCCTGCTGCCGCACGACCCGGCTTGGAAAGACGATTTCCTGTCTGAGAAGCATCGAATTGAGGCTGTTTTACAAGACAGCTCGGTGCGGATTGAGCATGTGGGAAGCACTTCAATCCCCAGCGTTCATGCAAAACCCATCCTCGATCTTGCTATTCTTTGCGGGGAGTGCGGCGTTGAACCCGTCGCGCAAGCGTTGGCCGCGCTCGGCTACCACTATCGCGGCCTGTCCGCAGAACGGATCGGCCATTACTACGCGGTTCGCGAGCAAAACAATGTTCGCTTTTGCCAGGCACACATCTACCTGGAACCAATCAGTGACTGGCATTCTTATCTGATCTTCCGCGATATTCTTCGCGAGCATCTTGACCTGGCACGGGAATACGACGCTTACAAACGGGGACTTGCGGAAGTCGTCACCGACAAGTCAGAGTATGCAAGCATCAAAACGCAGTGGATTGACACCTTTATCCTGAAAGTCTATGTCAGAGCTGGTGTTTCGACCTCAACTCGCGGAACAGAGCGATAATGCCAACGGCGATGGATGTGGTAGAATGTCAGTGAGGATCGAAAGGAGCCGCCCCATGGAAAACAATCAACCCGACAAATCTGTGAGGGTATCAGAAACGGACCCTGTGCAAGCAAATTCTTTGGAAGCAAAGCAGACGGAAGACGGGTGGATTATTCGTCGCCCCAAGCGTGCCAAGCTCACGGCAGAAGAATCCCTGCGCCGAACACAGGAGTTCGTGGACACAAAAGGAGAACGCTTCATTGCCTCTTTCCGAAAAAGCAAGAGTTGAAGTTTATGTTCCCGACCTGCCGCTTGTCGCTTACGACCGTCTTCTGGAAGCGCTGGAAGCGGAATTTACTTGTCTCTTTGGCGGGTGTACGCTACAGCGCAGATTGGACGGGAATTATCTTTCTCAATTAGGTGAGCCAATTCCAGATCAGGTCACTATCATTTATACCGACACACCGTACTCATTCTCGCAAAATCTTTCGCTACTGTCGAGTTTTGCGGATGAACTGCGGGCGAAGGCCGAAGAAATGTTAGAGGAAGAAGCAATATTGGTAGTTGTCATGCCTGTTTATCATTCGGAATAGAAGCCCCGCCGACATCGGTGGGGCTTGCTTTTGTTTTTCTCCATCACGGCTTGACAATTTTTGCCGGGATGGTGTAAAATGACAGCAGTTTTAGCACTCGCACGTCCAGAGTGCTAACGCGACATTGCAAGATAAACACACAACGAACTGTGATGAGGAGACACCCAGTATGGCAGTCAATTTCCGGCCCCTGTCGGACAAAGTGCTGGTCAAGCCCAGCGAAGCCGAGACCCAGACCAGCGGCGGCATTTATATCCCCGACTCGGCCAAGCAAAAGCCGCAGGAAGGCGAAGTCATCGCGGTCGGCCCCGGCCGCATTTTGGATGATGGCTCCCGCTCGACCCTCGCGGTCGCGGTCGGCGAGACCGTCATTTATTCCAAGTACGGCGGCACCGAGCTGAAGCTCGACGGCACCGACTACATGATTTTGGACGAAGACCAAATTTACGCTGTTAAGGGATAAGAACCCCAACCCCTCCCCCATAAGAATGAGAGAGGGGCAAGAAGTTATTTTTCAAGCCTTTCATCCTCACCCCTCTCCCACGCAGTGGGGGTAGGGGTCGGCGGGAACCGCCGGGGGTGGGGGCTTTTCCACAAGGAGATATTTTACACTATGGCAGCCAAAACATTGCTGTTTGACGAAGAAGCCCGCCGGGCATTAGAGCGCGGCGCGAATGCCGTTGCCAATGCCGTCAAAGTGACGCTGGGGCCGAAGGGCCGCAACGTCGTTTTAGACAAGAAGTGGGGCAGCCCGACCATCACCAAAGACGGCGTGACCGTCGCCAAAGAAATCGAACTGGATGACCCTTACGAAAACATGGGCGCACAGCTCGTCCGCGAAGTGGCCTCTAAAACCAACGACGTGGCGGGTGACGGCACCACGACCGCGACCGTGCTGGCCCAGGCGATTGTCAACGAAGGTCTGCGCTATGTCGCCGCCGGCGGCAACCCCATCGCCCTGCGCCGGGGCATTGAGCTTGCCGTCGAAGCTGCTGTGGCCGAGCTGAAAAACCGCAAGATTGATATCACCGACAAAGCCTCTATCGCCCAAGTCGCGTCCATTTCCGGCAACGATCCTGAAATCGGCGCGATGATCGCTGAGGCTTTGGACAAAGTCGGCAAAGACGGCGTGATTACGGTTGAAGAGTCAAAAGGCACCGAGACGACTTTAGAAGTCGTTGAGGGCTTGCAGTTCGACAAGGGCTTTATTTCTCCGTACTTCGTCACCGACCAGGAGCGTCAGGAAGCGACGCTGGACAACCCGCTGATTTTGCTGAACGAGAAGAAGATCTCGTCGGCGCAGGACCTCATCCCGCTGCTGGAGAAGATTTTAAAGACCTCCCAGTCCCGTTCCCCGCTACTGATTATCGCCGAAGATGTAGACGGCGAAGCGCTTGCCACTTTGGTCGTCAACAAGCTGCGCGGCATTATGAATGTCGTCGCGGTCAAGGCCCCCGGCTTCGGCGACCGCCGCAAGGCTATGATGGAAGACATCGCCATCCTGACCGGCGGCCGCTTCCTGACTGAAGATCTGGGCATCAAGCTCGACAGCGTCGAGCTGACTGACCTCGGCACCGCGAAGAAGATCGTCATCACCAAAGAGAATACCGTTCTCGTTGAGGGCGGCGGCACGACCGACGGCGTCAAGGGCCGGATCGAGCAGATCCGCCGCCAAATCGAGAACACCGATTCATCGTATGACAAAGAGAAGCTGCAAGAGCGCCTTGCAAAGCTTGCCGGCGGCGTCGCCGTTATCCAGGTCGGCGCGGCCACCGAGACCGCCCTCAAAGAGAAAAAGCACCGCTTCGAGGATGCGCTTTCGGCCACCCGCGCGGCGGTCGAAGAAGGCATTGTCGCCGGCGGCGGCGCGACCCTGATCTCGCTGATCCCTATCCTGGACAACTTAGGACTGACCGGCGACGAGAAAGTTGGCGCGAACATCGTCCGCCGCGCCCTCGAAGAGCCGCTGCGCCAGATCGCCGCGAATGCCGGGCTGGAAGGTTCGGTTGTCGTGCAGATGGTGAAGACCCTGCCGTCGGGCCACGGCCTGAACGCGCTGACCGAAGAGTATGTGGACCTGGTCGCCGCCGGCATCGTGGACCCGGTCAAAGTCACCCGGTCCGCGTTGCAGAACGCTTCGTCCATCGCCGGCATGATCTTGTCCACCAACTCGCTGATTGTCGAGAAGAAGGAAAAGTCAGGCCGGGGCAACGCCAGCGCCGCCCACGACGACGACGACTACTAAACCCACTTACCCGGAGACGGCAAAAACAGACAGTAAATAAGGGGCGCGGCGTAAGCCGCGCCCCTTTCAATCTTTCTCAGCAAACCAGCTTCTAAGCCGTCTGAACATCTCGGCAAGATTCACTTCAAAGCCTTTGCCCTCGTACTTTGTAAATGCTACCAAGCCTCCTAGAAGTTCTTCCTTACTATTTACATCTCTTCGCATTGACGTATCTAGCATGGACGAAGGCAGCACCTCTCCGCTCGAAAATCGTTGCTGCTGATTGATGAGCTGTTGTTGGGCTTGTATGGTGGCATCTTTTGCCTGTAATACTGCACTCGCAAGCATCAACTGGCCCTTCAAATGCTGGACGTTAGCCACCAACTGCTGAACGTATATTTCTCCAATGCCAAATACCGGTACCTCAAGTGTTGGACTTGCAGGAAGTCGTACATAAATCGCTAAAGCTTCCCGTATTTTATCCAACGCCTGTTCTTTGTTGTCTGGCGTGACAGAAAACAACACTTGCCCCGCCTGATGCTGCAAGTCAGCCGTAGAATCAACTCCTAGGTCTTTAAGAAATTGCACAAAGTAGAGCAGATACTGCTCACAGGGAACTTTTACCTCTTCAGGAAAATCGAAGTTTACGACAACTGCATCATTATCAACATCACTCCTGACAGTCCGAAATTTCGCCTGTAATGTTAAGATGACTCATTCCTGCAACTCATCCACAACTGAACTGAAATCTGATACAATATCAGCTACATTGGCTTCTGGATCGGTGACAGAAAAGTAGATAGTGTAGCCATTAAACAGCCCATCAGGGTCACTTTGCTGCCAACGTATGACGTACTCAGTTGCAGCCTCAATGTTTTTCCGAAGTTCTCGTACATATTCCTGTACACTCCAGACCTGCTTCCAATCATCAAAGTCAAGACCCAAATCAAAACCAATCTCATAATTTCCGTGATTTGTTTTATGTAGAATAAGGCTAGATGTTTCGTCTATAAACTCAAAGTCAATGTGTGACACACTCATTTCGATGTCCGGAAAAATAGTGTTGCTAAACAGCACTTGAGAAAGACTATACAGCCACATCCTCTCATACACGTCGAAATTTTTTATGTAAATCCAAAGCGATTGTTCCCCTGATCGAATTGTACAATCCTCGTCGGATACTTCGTTTCCATCTATAACCAGAACATAACGCTCTTTTGAGTTTTTGTGGATAGTTTTAATCTCAATCATCGGTAAATTCTTACTCCACTTCGCGAGGTTTCGTGACAAGCTGTACTCCGTCCAATATCTCCCGAATACGGCTTTTTGACAGCGTGCCGATGTAGTCGCCTAGTTGGCTTTTGTCGAGAGTCAGTAGCTGAGAAACTTGGACGACGCTTACCTTTGTCAATCCTGCTTCTCCTTGGTTCAGCGCGACGTTGCCGGGGTCCTGAGCGCGTCTGAGATTTGAGTTCAAGGCACACAGCACAACCGTCTTGATACGGCTTTGGTTGAACACATTGTTTTGGATGACAACATAAGGATGGTTGTATCCCGGCTCGGACCCAGACGGCTCATCAAGTTCCACCCAATAAACCTCTCCCTGAAGAACTACCATTCGTCCACACTCTTGCGGTGCAAGCGCTGTGCTGAACGCAGTCGTGCTTGCTCCTCTGGGTCAGGAGTGTCATCGTAAGCCGCATTGATTTGCTCCAAAAGCCGCCGGTTCTCCTGCCGCTGAAGGTAATCTTGCGCCGCCATCGCGAAAACACGGCTGCGCGATATTTTCAGCGAGCTTGCTAGTTCATCAACTTGTGTGAAAAGTTCTTGGTCTAATGAAATTGCTGTTTTAATGTTTGGCATAATTAACTTCCTAAGTTCAGTATAACTGATGGTAGGAGTGTTGTCAATACTATATGGGTCAATTCTCCCACAGCACTTGGCCTGGCTTGAGCGTTGCAGCGTGCAGAGCATCGGCCAGAACGCCAAAAGCCGAGGAGCCGGGAAGTGCGCCGATGACTTCGCTTTCCACGGCGGACGTGCCAAGCTCTGCGGCGCGGCGCTGGACGTACCGGAAGACGGCAAGCAAGGGAGTGTCTGCGGGCTGGGTCAAGTTCATGGAAACTTGGGACAGGCCGCGCGACGGAAGGCGCAGGCCAAGGGCGCGGATGCCGGGCAGATGCAGCAGTGTCCGCAGCTCGCGGGCGATGAGGCGGGCAATAGAGAGGTTGGAAGTCGCAAGATTAACATTGTAGGCAACCAGCGGGCCGCGTGCGCCGACAACGACCGCCCCGGCAGTGGGGTGGGGCGCGTGGGGGCCGAGATCGGGCGCAAGCGTTTTAAATGCCGATTTGCGGACGAACGGCAGGCTGTGCGCGTGCGGCGAAGTGGCCTCGTAAAAGAAGACTGGCAAATGGTGGCGTGCGGCGATCTCTGCGCCGACAGCGGCGGCAAAAGCGGCGCATTCAGCAAGTGTGATGTCTGCCAAAGGCACGCACGGCAGGACATCTACCGCGCCGAGGCGCGGATGGACGCCCTGGTGGTTCTGTAGGTCAATCTGGGCAATCGCAGCAGACGCGGCGGCGAGGGCCGCCGTGCGAACCGGCTCCGGCGGACCGACAAAGGTCACGACCAGCCGGTTGTGGTCGCTGTCGGCGCTCCAGTCGGCCAGCCGGACGCCGGGCGTCCGCCGCACGGCCTCCACAATGGCGCTGATGGCGGCAGGGTCACGCCCGGCACTGAAGTTTGGGACACACTGAATAAGCGGCATTACTGAATAAGCGGCATTACTTCTTCGGTTTCGGCGCAGCGTCCGGCGCGGGATCTGGGTTAGCATACTCAAACGTCATCAAATGGCGGGGGTAGTCAAACGTCACCCGGCGGGCATACGTCAAGCTGGACATGCCCAGCCACAGGCTAACCTCAAAGTCACAACCTGCCGAGGGACTGACAGCCCGGTCGGCGTCTGAAGTGCCGATTGTCGGCATGGGAACAAAGACCGGCGGGGTTTGACTCAGCCGAATTTGGGACTCCTCGCGCGAGACAATATATTCCATTCTTGTATCGGTGTTGCCGACTCCATGCCTTCCCGTATCTGTACCGTTTCGGACATCTTCCTTCGGCGCGTTTTTGAGCTGCTGCTTCGCAAACCGCAGTGAAAGAGTTGTGGTATCAGCACCCGTATCCACAAGCGCCCAAACGGGCACGTTGTTGAGCGCGAGCTGAACATAGAGGTCGCCATGGTAGAAGTGGAAAGGAAGGCTGACACTTCCATCTCCGGGAAGGGTTGCCGGAGCCTGAGCCGCCGCCCCCTGAGTGAAGGTGGCAGTACGATGCTCAAAGTCAAGCGTGACAACCGAGTCCCGCAGAATGTTGCCCCCCAAAATGCCGTTCCCGGTGCCTTCCAGAGCCGTGACTGTCTCGATCTTGATGGACTTGTAGGTGAGGCCAGTCAGCGTCAGAGTCTGCGCCTTGAGCGTGTCCGATTTTTCTTTGCCGGAAACGCCGCGAACGTAGGAGTGAGCGACAAGAGGAAGGTGCAGTCGCCGCGCTGCGTTCGTTTCCAGCAGGATGTCATCGCCTCCGCCCGTATCGAACAGCAGCCGGAACGGGCTGCCGTCAATCACGACGGGGAAGAGGACATAATCGCCGATAAACTCTACGGTCATGCTGCTGGACTTGGCTGCATTCGCCTCTGCTGCGTTTTCCTGTGGCGAGCGCGAATGCTGATAAGGCGGGTCCATCTCGAAGGCAGTCTGATAATTTGAGGTATGGGCAAGCAAGTCTCGCGCATCCTCGGCGTTTTCGTCGTGCGGGTGCCCCTGCGGATTTAGCTTGACGTAAGCCTGTGCGACAGCAAGCTGCTCTTTGATATGGCCCCGGTCGTCGTCAACCAGGTAAAGATCGCCCCAAGCATCGGGCCATTCGGGATGAAGCGCCGAGGCACGGCGGAACAGGGTTCGTGCGTCTTCCACATGCCCATCCCAATCGGCGACCCGGCCAGACGCGACCAGGCCCCAGTAGTTTTGGGGGTCAAGGGCGAGAGAACGCGCCGCTTCCTCGGCATAAGGCGGCTGCCAGCCCGCCCGGATCAACGCCAGCGCCAGCAGGCCGTGGGCGTCGGCGCTGCCTGGCACCTTTGCGACAAATGACTGCGCTGCCGCCTCGGCGTCCGCCCAGCGGTCCAGCCGGAGCAGGGAGCGGACCCGGCCCACCGCCGCCGCCGGGTCGGCGGACGCCGCGTAGGTTTTTTGGGCCGCCTCAAATTGTCCCTGGGCAAAGAGCCGGTCCGCCTCAGCCGGCGCTTGTCCGAAAACAGGGCACCGCAACAGGACCGTCAAGAGAACAAGCGCGGACGCCAATCTAAACCGATGAAGCCATTCAAACCGATTGAGCATGAAGTTTCTCCCAGGTTTATTCTACCTGGGAGAAGTGCAAAAAGGTGATGCGCGGGTCATCGGTTGACGTGATTTCAACGACTTCGTCAATGTTGACCTCGTCGGAGATCAGGCCGCGTGCGTTTTTATGGTACACATGGACCGGGTTTGTGACCGTGTGCGTGTGCTGGCTGTCTTCCTCGCCGCCCGCTGAGATCACGACTGTTCCCGGCTCGCCGTCTTTTTCCTCGTAGGTCATTCCCACCAGCGGCTGCTTGTTCCAGGGGAACTCCGGGTCGCCCTGCGGGTTGGTAATCAGCTCGACCGAGACCCGCTCTCCGGCGCGGGCGCGGCTGAACTCATCGAAATAGGTCTTCCATTCGGTGCGCGGTATTTCGCGTGTCGGCATTTGTTTCTCCTCTGGGTATGATCCTGCTATGACTTCAATTCCTGAGACTCTTTATACCCAGGCGCGGCTGCCTTTAACAGAGGTTCCCGCCGACACGGTTGCGGTCGCCGCCGGGCGCATCCTTGCGGTCGGCCTCGAAACGGACCTGAAGGCAATGGCCGGGCCGGAGACCCAAATCGTGCCGCTTGGCGGATGCGCCCTAGTGCCGGGCTTCCACGATGCCCACTGCCATGTGCTGGGCTTCGGGCTGACCCTGGCTGCCGTCAATTTAACCGGCGTTCCGGCGCTCCCGGAGCTTGTCCAGCGGCTGCAAGCACGCGCGGGCGAGCAGGCCGGGCCGGAGACATGGATACGCGGGCGCGGCTATAATCAGAACATCATGGCCGAAAAGCGGCATCCGACCCGCTTTGACTTGGACCAGGTCGGCGGCGGCAGGCCGTATGTGCTGATTACCCATGCTTCCGGCCACGCCGTTTCAGTCAGCTCCCGCGTTCTGGAGCGCATGGGCGTGACGCAAGGCACGCCGGACCCGCCGGGCGGCACGATTGTCCGAGGCGGCGACGGCGAAGCCACGGGTGTGCTGCTGGAAACGGCGGCCAATCTTGCCTATGATGCCGCGCCGGAGCCGACGGTCGCCGAGAGGATCGCTGCCCTTCAACGAGCCTCGCAGGCGATGAACGCGCTCGGCATCACAAGCGCCGTAGATGCCACGCTCGGCCTTGCCGCCCGTGACAGCTTCCGGGAGATTGCTGTCTATCACGAAGCGGCAGCATCTGGGGCGCTGACCGTCCGCTGCTCCCTGATGATGCTTCTCAGCCAAATCGCCGCGATGGAGACGGTACCGCCCCCGCGCGATGTCGTTGCGGAAACGGACTGGGTGCGGATCGGGCCGGCGAAAGTCTTTACCGATGGAGCGCTGACGACCCGCACGGCCCTGCTGCGCTCGGCGTTCGTCGGCAGTGGCAGCCTCGGCACGGCGGTTTGGACCGCCGAAGACTTGAACGCGATGGTCCTGAAAGCACACGAGGCCGGCTGGCAGATTGCCGCGCACGCTATCGGCGACGGCGCGATTGACCTGTGTTTGGACGCTTACGGCAGAGCGTCGGCAAAATCGCCGCGCCCGGATGCCCGGCACCGAATCGAACACGCGATGCTGCTCTGGCCTGATCAAATTGGGCGCTTGGCCCGCCTCGGTATCCTGCCGGTCTACCAGCCGGAGTTCATCATGCGCTTCGGCGACGCTTATACAAACGCGATCGGCGAGTCGCGTTCCAACCGCCTGATGCCTTACGCCGAAACGTCGGCTGCCGGCCTGCCGCTCGTCTTCTCGTCCGACATCCCCGTCACCCCCGGCGCCCCGCTTGACGGCATCCAGTCCGCATCCGAGCGCCGCACCCCTTCGGGAACCGTTCTTGGCCCCGGCCACTGCGTCTCGGCGCTGGAGGGCCTGCGGGCCTACACCGAAGGGGCGGCGTACAGCGTCTTTTTGGAGAACGACCGGGGCCAAATCGCGCCCGGTCACCGCGCCGATTTCGCGGTTCTGGACGGCTGGCCGGACGCGCCAACTGTGCAGGCCACCATTATCGGCGGACAATTTGTTTACGGAGGTATTGCGTGACAGAAACTAAGACTCTGCAAACGCCGCTTCATTATCAGAATCCCCCATTATTGGGGGCTGGGGGAATTTCCCTAAACCTCCGTGTCGTCCCGGTCCCGCGCCGTCGTCATTACGTCGCTGCCGGTCGCAAGGGCCGGGGCGGGAGGTGGACGCCGATTGAACCAGCCTTTGACGGCGGCAATCTGGCCGAGGAGCCAGGCGCGGGACAGCTCTTCGCGCCCGAAGATGCCCTGGGGCCGGGTCAGCATGAGGACAATGAGGAGGAGCGAGTAAGCGACCAAACGGTACTGGTCAATCCCGCGCAGAGCTTCCGGGAGAATGGTCAGCAGCACGGCGGCAATCGCAACCCCGCTGATGGAGCCGAGGCCGCCGAGAACCACCATGACGACGGTGTCAATCGAGCGGACAAACGAGAACTGGTCATTGGACAGTGACGGCTGGTACAGGGCAAAGAGCGCTCCGGCAATACCTGTAAAAAAGGCACTCAGCACAAACGCCGTCACTTTGTAGCGCGTCGTTGGAATGCCCATCGCTTCCGCCGCGATTTCATCCTCGCGCACGGCGAGAAACGCCAGGCCGTGGGTTGAGAAACGCAGGCCGTAGGACACCCACAGCGTCAGCGCGACGAACAAGAAGACCCAAAAGAAGTTTGTGAGATGCGGCGTCAGGATGGTCGTGTCGCCGCGTGAAATGCCGGTGAACGAAGTCGCGCCGTCCACGGCTTTGATGTTTCGGATGACCACCTGGATAATCTGGGCGAACCCCAGTGTGATAATCGCGAGATAATCCCCGCGCAGCCGCAGGGACGGCAGCCCGACCACGAACCCAACCGCCGCCGCCAGGCCGCCGATTAAACACAGTGTTAGGATCGGATACGCGCCCTGCACAATCCCAATCGGCGAGCCGTCAATCGGCAAACTCGGAAAAAGCCGGGCGTGGCCGTAAGTCGAGACCGCCGCCGCCACATACGCCCCGACCGCGTAGAACCCGATATGCCCCAGCGAGAATTGTCCGGTAAAGCCGTTGACGAGGTTCAGCGAGACGGCGAGTATGATGTAGATTCCGCACGAGATAATAATGCCTTCTTTGTACTGATCCATGCCGTAAAACGAGGTTACAGACTGGTCTACCAAAGGCCGCTCGACCCAGGCGTTGCCCAGAAACAGCAGGCCGAGCAAAGCAATGATGCTTAACAGGCGCGTGAGCAGAGACGGAGATTTAAAAGCGGAAGTGGGCGCGTCACGCATTGTCATAGTCTTAGTTGAGGCCGGGGTTGTAGAAAACCCCGGCAAAGAAGCGTCCTTCGGACGATGATAAGAGTGAGCCTCTTGTTGGTTTCTCCGTGTCCGAAGGACATCACCTGCCGGGGTTTTCTACAACCCCGGCATGACACTGTCTCCGGCTACACTTTCCCAAATTAAACTTTCTCCGGGGTCAAGCGCCCGAACAGGCCGGCGGGGCGAACCAGCAAAATCACGATCAGCAGGAAGAACGCAACCGCGTCCCGGTAAGTGCTGGGAATGCCGACGCTGGGGCCGTAGGCGACGACCAGCGTCTCGGCCAGTCCCATAATCAGGCCGCCGACCACCGCGCCAGGGATATTGCCGATACCGCCTAGCACTGCCGCGACAAAGGCTTTCAGGCCCATTAAAACGCCGACATAGGGCGTGAACGCCGTTCCTGTCAGCCCCGTCACCATGACGCCCGCCGCGCCCGCCAGCGCTGCGCCGAGGGCGAACGTGAATGCAATGACCGTGTTGGTGTTAATCCCCATCAAAGCCGCCGCGTCGGCGTCGAATGACACCGCTCGGACGGCTTTTCCGATCCGCGTGTAGGTGACGATGTAGGTCAGCAGGGCCATCAGGACAAGCGACAGGCCGAAGATGAGCAGCGTTTGAACGCTCAGCGAGAGACCGACAAATTGAACACGGTTCGGCAGATCAACTATCTGTTTGGTCTGGATAAAGCGCTGATCCGACGAGAATATCTGCGGCAGCAGGCCGAAGTTCTCCAAAAACAGCGAAACGCCGATAGCTGTAATCAGCGCCGTCAGGCGCGACGGCGTTCCAACCGCCCGGCGCTTCTGGGTTGTCCGGAGCAGCGCCGCGATTCCGATCCAAACGACAATCCCAATCGCAATCGCCGATGCCGGGGTCCGGTTGCCGTTGAGTGCGATCCCGTAAGCGACATAGCCTGACGCGCCGCCGATGACTAAACTTGGGACAATCCAGGAGCGCGTTCGCAGAGGCCGGTAGGCGGCCTGCTCAATGACCAATCCCAGCAGGGCGCAGAGCAGCATCGCCGCCAGCAGCACGAGAATCGCTCCAAACGGCGACGGCAGCAGGCGGTGCAGGGGTGTGTGTCCGGGAAGCCAGGTGCCGAGAACGCCCGCTGCGCCGAGACCCGCATACGCGCCGACCATGTAAACGTCGCCGTGCGCGAAGTTAATCAGCTTCAGGACGCCGTAGACCATCGTGTAGCCGAGGGCGATCAGGGCATAAATGCTGCCGAGCTGGATGCCGATAAGAAGTTGTTCGGGAAGTTGGTGCATAGAGTTAAGGAGACCTACCTCCTTGCTTCGTCACAAGTGACGAAGCAAGGAGGTAGGTCATTACGGGTTCACCGTCGTGACATACTTGTAATCCGCGCCGTGGATTTGCAGCACCATCGCTGGCTTGACCGCGTTCCGGTCCGGCCCGATTGAGATTGTTCCCGTGATGCCTTTGTAGCCTTTCGTGGCGGCAATCGCATCGCGCAATTTGGCCCGGTAGTCAGGGGATGCATAGTTGCCATCGGCAGGTGCCGGAATATGTTTCATTGCGTCCGCTAAAACGCCGATTGAGTCATAGGCGAGAGCCGCAATCGAGTCTGGCTGCTGACCGCCGTAGGCAGCTTTATAGGCGGACACGAACTTTTGGATCGCTGAGTCCGGGTTGTTCATAGACGAATGGTTCGTGAAATACGAGCCTTCTAATGCCCCGTTCGGCCCGCCCGCGCCTTCTATCAGCTTCGGTGAGTCCCAGCCATCGCCGCCAAGTAAGGGAACTGTCAAGCCGACAGTACGCGCCTGTTTTGCAATCGGGCCGACCTGACCGTAGTATCCCGGCACAAACAAAATGTCTGGGTTCGCCGCTTTGATTTGCGTGAGCTGCGACGTGAAATCCACATCGTCCTTGCCGTAGTTTTGGGCGACGACAACCTGCCCGCCTGCCGCCGTAAAACTTTGCGTGAAGAATTTGGTCAGGCCAATCGAGTAATCGGTGCCGGAGTCTGTGAGGATCGCGGCGCGTTTCGCGTGCAGGTTATTGAACGCGAATTCCGCCTCCGCTTTTCCCTGGAATGGGTCAATAAAGCAGACCCGGAACACATACGGGCCAAGCTGGGTTACTTTCGGATTGGTGGACGACGGCGAGATCATCGGCACTTTAGCGGCATTGCAGATTGGCGCGGCTTGGATAGACAGCGTCGAAGCCACTTCTCCAATTACCGCCGTCGGCTTGTCGCTCGTGATGATCTTTTTGACCACGCTCGAAGCGCCATCGGGCGTTCCCGCATCGTCCTGCACATCCACGTTCAGCAAATGGCCGTTGACGCCCTTCGCGGCGTTGATGGCCTTAACGGCAAGCTCAACCCCGTTGTCGGTCGAGTGGCCGAACGTAGACTTGTCGCCGGTCAGCGATCCGTACTCGCCGATGGTAATGACATCCGCCGCCGCGCCGCCTCCCGAAGACGTGCCGCCGGACACTGCATTGACGCCGGTAGTCTTGTTGGCGCAGCCGCCGAGCATCGCGGCCAAGACGGCGGCGGAGCAGAAGCAGCCGAGAAGACGCGCAGTTGCGCTAGGAACAAACATGAGCAAAGTTTCCTTTGGGCTGGGTTAAAGTAAGTGCGTGAGAGAAAGTCGGGGCGGCATTGCCCGGAAGCGGATTGCAACGCTTATTCGGCAGGGCGGCCTGAAAATCCTCCCCGCGCCGTAAAGTTTCTTGAGAGCGTATAGCTGCCCGCTCCAATGAGCAAAGCAAGTGTCAGCAGCGACACATACAGCCCTAGCCGAAACGGGGTGGGGGCGTAGGAAAATCTCAGCGTATGCGGCCCGCTTCCCGGCACGTCTACCGCCCGCAAGCAGTTGTCGTAAGTCGCTACCGGGACGGCATTTCCGTCCAGAACCGCCGACCAGCCGGCGGCCTGCGAGTCTTCTAAAACCAGTGTGTCCGGCGCAGGCGTCTGGAACGAAAGAGTGGTTTGGTCCGGGCTGGTGTCGGTTAGCGCCACCGCCGACGCTGAACGGACTAAGTGGGCACGGGGCTGCCAAAGCGTGTCGCGCGACAAATAAACTGACGCTTTCGCGCCGTGCTTCTGCCCCGGTGGGGCCAGGGTGGGAGCGGCACGGACGGCGGCAAGGCCCGGCAGGCTTGTTTCCGGCGGCGTGACCCGGCAGACGGCGACATACTTGACGCCGAGCGCCCCGCAAAGCGCCGCCGCTTCATTCCTCTGCGCCGGCGTCGCCTTCGGGTCAAACGCCTCGGCGGCCTTCTTTGCCGCCGTCTCCGTGTTCTTTAAGGCCACCGGCTCGTAGCCGAACGCATCGGAGAGACCGTAGGGCATGATTAGATTGGGTGTCAGCGTATCTGCCCAGAGTGTTTGATAATTCGGCGTAGACTGCCGGAAATCTTTATAATTTGTAAACCGCAGCCAGACCCCGTTTGTCGGGGCGAGTATCCGCGCCTGATGCGTGGCAATGTCCGGGTCAGCCTGGACGAGCGCGATGTTCGGCGGCAGCGGGCGAAGAACGGCAGGATCGGCCAGCGGATACAGGGTCCGCCCGAAGTGCGCCAGATCGGCAAACGCCAGCAACACCAGCCCGATGACCGCAAATTGTCTACCGTTAAGCTGCGGCAGCCGTTCCAGCCCGAACCCGGCCAGCAGGGACAATGCAAAGCAGGCCGGCAGCAGGCACCGGGCCGGATCATGGAACGACCGGAAGCCCGGCAGGACAAAGTACGCCAGATGGTATAACCCGCCGCGCCCACCGAACGCCAGCCACAGGCTGACCAAAAAGACGCCGACCCAGAAGCGGGCGTCACGCGGCCCTCCCCGGCGGCAGGCGGTTATTCCGCCCCAAAGCGCCAGCCCAAACGACAGCCAGCCGACATAGCAGCATGTCTCCCAGCTATTGCCCCGCGCAGTCCAATTTCCGTAAAACGGGCTGCCGTGCAGGTGCGGCAGAACAAAGTTTCCAAGCTGATTATACGGCAGGTAAAATCGGTCTACAACGGAGAACGACAATTTATGCCGGGCCGCATCCCGGAACAGGGCCAGCGTCGGCAGAAGCTGCCCCAACGCCAGGCCGGAGGCGGTGAAGAGGGCAAGCAGGAGAAGCCCCCCCGCAGCACTGGCTACCTGGAAGGCCCCAATTCTGGGGAGCCAGAGCAAGAGAAAAGCCGAGTCGCTTTTGTCCGTATTGCTATCCAGAATTGGGGCCTTCCAGGTAGCCAGTGCTACGGGGGGGCTAAACACGCCGTAAGCCGCCGCGAGATACAACGTCAAAAGCGTCATCTGGACATGGGCGGCGAGAAGCTGCAAGCCTAAAACCGTGCCAAGCGTGAGCGCATCCTGCACGCGGCGTCGCCGGAGCAGGCGGTTCAAACACAGCAAAATCCAGGGCAGCCATGCGGATGCCTGCACCATGTTCGGAAACTGCTCTTTGGAGACAAGCTGCCCGCCGAACATGAAGGTTACGGCGGCGAGAAGCGCCGGGCCGGTTCCCAGAGCCAAAGCACGGCGGGCGAACGCATATGCGCCGAGGCCCGCGATCCAGACATGCAAGGCAATAGTCAGATTGAGGAACTGCGTCGCCGACACAAACGGCAGCAGCGCCGTTGCGGGGTACAGCGGCCACGTCTGCGGGTTGCCGACATAAGGGGTGCCGCACAAGATCAAAGGGTTCCAGAGCGGCAGGCGGCCTGCGTTCAAATTCTGCTTCAGAAAGCCGGTCATCGGCGCGAAATATAAGCCGATGTCGCCCCAGTAGAGCGCCTGCCCGTCCACCACCTGACGCCAGAAGTAAAGGACTGTCAGCAGAAGCAGTAGCGCGGCAATTAAAAGACGCGCTTGCCAGGGGCGCAGGTTTCGTGTAGAATGAAGAGGCTTGCCGGCAGAAGTTCGCACGGCAGGCAGTGTATCACGGGAAGCGAGGCTTTGTCAATGCTCACAGTGGCGGTCATTGGAGGAACAGGATTTGGGAACGCGCTGGTCGCGGGAACACCGGAGACGGTCGAAACGGAATATGGGCAGGCGTCGCTGACCCGCGCCGCTCTCCGCGACGACTTGACTCTGCTGTTTCTGGCCCGGCACGGCGCGGGACATTCCCTGCCGCCGCATAAGATCAGTCATAAAGCAAACATCGCCGCGCTGCGAGATTTGGGTGTGAACGCCGTTTTTGCGACCACCGCCGTTGGTTCCCTGCGCCCGGAGATCGCGCCAGGCGACTTTGTGGTCCTGAACGATTTTCTCGATTTCACCAAAGGCGAGACCGTGACGTTCTACTCGGAGCCGGGACAAGTGCAGCACACCGACTTCGTGCATCCCTACGATCCTAGCCTGCGCGAGACGCTTCTCCAGACAATGGGGCCGGAGATCGCGCCGCGTGTCCACTCCACCGGAACCTATCTGTGCGTGTCCGGCCCGCGCTACGAAACGCCCGCCGAAGTACGTCTGTTCGGGCAATGGGGCGCATCGGTCGTCGGCATGACCGGCGCTCCCGAAGCGATCTTGTGCCGCGAAGCCGGGCTGCGCTACGCCGGGGTCGCGCTTGCAACCAATTACGGCACCGGATTACTCCCAAATGCGCCGCTTTCGCACGCCGAAGTCGAGGCCGAAATGGCCGCAGGCCGGGACGCGCTTGCGGCCTGGCTTTTGCGGGCGGTCCGCGCCGTAAAATAAAGTTTTTATTGCCTGCCGACTCTGATTGCCCTTCAAATTGCTGTATAATACATTGACAATGACGTTTTACTTCCACTCTCTTTTCGGCCTTCTTTTCGGCTCTTTGGAATGGAACAAGATATGATGCAAAGATTACTCAGCCAAAAAATACTCGGAGGCGTCTGCCTCGCATTTGGACTTTTTTCTCTTTCGGCAGCCGCTCGTGCCGATGACGACCTGACGCCGTTTCAGCAGTCCGAACACTTTGTCGTGACTGGCACCGTGCAGTCGGTCAGCGATGACCGGATGATTGTCGGCGGCGAAGATGACCACCGGTATGTCGTGGATGCTTACGGCGCGGATATTACCCTCCTGGACAGCCGCCCCGGCGAAGCGTCCAGTTTGTCTCGCGGCATGAAGGTCCGGGTTGCCGGGACGCTGCTGGGCCGCAACCTGCTGGAAGCCGACCATTTGAGCGTCATTCCTGAGCTTGTCCCGGTTCCCGCGCCGGTTCAAGTTATTCTGCCTGCGCCCGCGCCGGTGGCCGTTGTTGCCGGACCGCAGCTCACGCTCGATGCGTTTGTCCGGGACGTGGACACCGCGCACAGTCAGGTGACGCTTCTTGGCGACGACGACAAGCGGTACACGGCGGACACCCGTGAGACCGACATCATCCTGCGCGGCACCGAGCGTGCCGGCCTCCTCTCCGACCTCGCCCACGGAATGCGCGTTCATTTAGTCGGCGTCATGCAGCCCGGCGGCCTGGTGGAAGCCGACCGCATCCGCGTTTTGCCCGCTCCCGACGCGCCCGCCCCGGTTGTCATCGCTCCGGCTTCGGTGGCGGAGAACATGGACGCCTACACTGGCATTCTCATTGATTGCCGCTCCCTGCCCGACATCAGCCGCTCCCCGGCTCCGGCCATCTACGGCACGGTTCCTGACGCCGCGCTGCTGTACCCGGACCGCTCCCATGTCCCGACCCCCGACGAAGTGCAGGAAGAGTCCATCGTCCGCTACTACTGGACCGTAGACTCGGCGGCTTCCGGCGTCGGCGGCACCAACCCGCTTATCCTCTCCGCCGTGGCCATGCTTGGCCCCGCTAAAGACGCTGTTCAGCTTTCCCCCGAAGACAGCGCCCGGTTCCAGATTTTAGACAAGCGCCTCCACTTCACCCGCACCTGGAAAGTCGGCTTCCTCATGCCCGCCGACCACTAGAAGAGCACTCGCGCACAACCCCGCCCGGCGAAAACATGCTGGACGGGGTTTTTTGCGCCACGCAATGAGAGGAAACTTGGAGGGGAAACCACATGGAGCCGAGCGCCGAGGTTCTCGCCCATTTCCGCGTTCGGCTTGTCGCACCGCTCGGCGGCAGGGTTAATCGGCACTGGCTGGTAGACGCGCAGGGAAAACAGTTTGTCCTGCGCCGCTGGGGCCGGTCGCCGCTCCTTGATGATGTCTCACTGCATCAGGAGCCCATCGCCTACGAAGTGCGTTTAGTCGAGGCTCTCGCGGCATCGGGCTGGCCGGTTGCCCCTGCGGTCCTGGGACCACAAGAAATCAACGGACAGACTTGGAGCCTCGCGCCGTTCCTTCCCGGCGAAGTGCCTGTGATGGATTGCACTATTCACGGCAGCCATGCGGAGCAGCGGGCACGGGGGCGTCTTCTGGCTGAGTTTCATGCTGGCCTGGCCCTGGTTCCCCCGCTTGGACAGCGGCCGGGATGGCGGCGCTGCGAGCAGATTCTAGCTGATCCGGCGCTGGACGAAATACTCACCCGAAATGAGCGGGAGCGTTCGGAAGAAGTCCCGATTTTAAGATGGCACCTGGAACAAGCCCGCGAACAAACCGCAAGCCTCTTGCTTGATGATTGGCCTGGCATCATCGTTCACGGCGACTTTACGCCGTGGAACCTGCGCTTTGTTGATGGCCGGCTGTCCGGCATCTTGGACTTTGAGCTGGCGCACGCCGACCACCGGGTCGGCGACTTTGCGCTTTCGTGGCGCGGCAAATATGACGAAGTGATCTTAGGCTATGATGAGTTCTCGCCGCTCTCGCCGGAAGAATGGGAGCTGATTACGCCGCTTTGGTGGGCGCAGCTTATTGAGCAGGCGTGCCGCGCGATGCAGAGCGGCACGCCGGACGACGGCTGGACGCTCAAAAAGCTGCTGGAACGCTCGCCGCTGATGGAGAGAGCGGCGCAGTACCCAGGGTAACAACCGGCAAAGGCCCGCACGCACACCGCGTCCGGGCCTTTGTTGTTGTGCGAAGTCACCCTATAAGCCGGGTTCTGTGTTTATGTGGCCTTCGCTAAGCCGCTGCGCCTCGGAGCAGTGTTGCGTCCCGGCGGGGTGGCATCCCGAACATGCGTGAATACTCGCGGCTGAACTGGGAGTGGCTTTCGTAGCCGACGCGAGATGCGGCTGTTTCCACGTTTGCCTCCTCCGTGACCATCAGCCGCCGGGCTTCCAGCAGGCGAAGCTGCTTTTGATACTGAAGCGGCGACAGGGACGTGATGGACTTGAACTGACGGTGAAATGCCGAGGGGCTAAGATGCGCCGCTGAGGCAAGCTCCTCAACACGGACCGGCTCCGAGAAACGCTCGCGCAGGGAGTGGATCGCACTGATGACATCGTGGGTGTGGCTTTTCGCTGCCGTCATTTGGAGAACTTCGCCGCCGTGCGGGCCACTGAGGAGCCAGTAGCAGATCTCGCGCATGATTGCGGGGTACAAAATTGGGATCGCCGACGGTGTTTCCAGAAGCCGCACCATCCGCAGCGCACAGTCCGCCAAAGGGCCGTCGAAGTTTGTGACGAAAACGCCCCGCCCTACCTCGTTGCTGACCTCCGGCAAAGGGTCGAGACTTTCCACAACTTCGCGCATGATTCCGAGATCGAACTCGATAATGACGCCGAGGTACGGCTCGGTCGGGGTTGCCTCGGTCACTGCGCCAAATGCTGGCATTTCGACGCTCACCACCAGCGCTTGCCCCGCCCCGTAGTCAAACCGCTTGTCCCCAAAAATGGCCCACTTGACCCCTTGAACGATCATACAAAGCGCGGGTTTGAAGATACGATGGCCGGGCCGTTTTGTATGATCCGCGCGAAGAAGGGTCAGCCCTGAAATTGCTGTCACAAACGGGCTGCTTCCAGCCTGTGCTCCGGTATAACGCCCAACTGCATCCACTAATTCATCTCGCATTATGGTCTCCCTGTTCGTATTTCCCCAGCGAACTTCGCCAACTGAGCAGGATCAGGCAGGAAATAAGCCAGTTTCGGCATTCACCTCCGAGAAGGAGGAAAGGTATTATGATGTTGTAACATAAGAAACATACCCAGGAGAAAACAATGTCAACAGAACAATCATCAGCTTCAGAGAAAAAAATTGCAATCGTCACCGGCGGGAGCCGGGGACTTGGCCGCAACACGGTGCTTCACCTCGCGGGGCGCGGTGTCCGTTCGATCTTCACCTACAACTCGAATCAGGCGGAAGCCGGCAAAGTCGTGGCTGAAGCCCACGAGATGGGAAGCCAGGCGATTGCCTTGCAGCTAAACTCAGGGAACGTCAGCACCTTCGATCCATTTGTGCAGGAGGTGCAGAAAGCTTTAGGGGAAATGGGAGCGGAACGCTTCGATTATCTCGTCAACAACGCCGGCATTTCCCACCACAACAGTATTGAAAAAACCACGGAAGAGGAGCTGGACCTCCTCTACAACGTCAACTTCAAGGGCGTCTTCTTCCTGACGCAGAAACTCTTGCCGCTCCTCAACGACGGTGGGCGCATCGTGAATGTCTCAACGGGCCTGACCCGCATTATCATCCCGGAGAGCGGCCCCTATGGGTCCCTGAAGGGCGCAATTGAAGTGCTGACCAGATACATGGCGAAGGAGTTTGGACCGCGCCGGATCACCGTCAATGCTGTCGCTCCGGGTGCGATCCAAACGGATTTCAGTGGCGGTGCCGTTCGCGACAATCCTGCTGCAAACAAGATGGTGTCGGACATGACGGCCCTCGGTCGGCCCGGTCTGCCGGACGACATCGGCCCCATGATCGCCCCGCTGCTGTCCGAGGACAACCGCTGGGTCAACGCCCAGCGCATTGAGGTCTCCGGCGGTCAGTCCATCTAGTCATCAAAAGTGCGGGAGAAAGGGGCGCAGGAACTCCGCCCCTTCCTCTTTATGAAGGATCAATTGTGACCAATCTCAAAAACAAAGTTGCCCTGATTACGGGCGGTGGACGCGGTATCGGCAGGGCGATTGCCGAGCGCTATGGGTCACTCGGCGCAAGCGTTGTCGTCAACTATTCATCCGGGGAAGAAGCCGCAAAAGAAACCGTGGCCACCATCGAGCGTTCCGGCGGCGCAGCAATCGCGGTTCAGGCAGACATCTCAAAAGTTGCTGACATTGAGCGCCTGTTCATGGCCTCTTTAGAAAAATTCGGCCGCCTTGACATTGTCGTGGCAAACGCTGGGGTCGAGCTGGTCGGTCAGCCCATTCTGGACTTCACCGAGAAAGATTTTGACCGGGTGTTTGTGGTCAATACAAAGGGGACCTTCTTCACGCTTCAGCAGGCCGCGAAGCATGTGGCCGACAACGGGCGCATCATCTACATTGGGTCCAGCACCACAGCGTTTCCGTTTGCCGGACGCGGCCTCTACAGCGGCAGCAAGATCGCGCCGCAGATGCTTGTTGAAGTGCTGGCAAAGGAGATCGGGGGACGCGGAGTAACCGTCAATTCTATTCTCCCGTCGGCAACCGAAGGTGCGGGCGTTCATACCGAAGTCAAACCGGAAACCGTAGAGTTCTTCAAGTCCTTCCGCCCGATGCAGCGCATGGGAACGACTGAGGACACAGCGAACGCGGCGGAGTATCTTGCCAGCGAGCTTTCCAGCTTCGTCAGCGGCCAGCATCTGCTTCTGAGCGGCGGCGCTCCCGCCTAATGCGGGTTGTTGAGCGGCGGCGCTCCCGCCTAATGCGGGTTGTTGAAAGGAGAATACGATGAGCAGTACTGATATGGGTCGCGGTGAGACGCGGCCTGTCGTCGGGTTTATCGGACTTGGCGACCAGGGCCTGCCGATGGCGACCGCCATTCCAGAAGCCGGGTACGCATTGCATGTATGATCCCGGCATCCCGAAGACCTCGATGCACTGAGTCGCGTCGTACACATCCGCCACGACAATATCAAGGACCTGGCCGCCGCCTGTGACATCATCGCACTGTGTGTCAGCACTGACGAAGATGTCATGCAGATCGTGGGTAACGGACTCCTCGGCGCATTGCGTCCGGGTTCGGTGGTCGTCAACCACGGCACCGGTACGCCCGGCAACGCCGTTCGGCTGACCGAGCTGTGCCGGCGGTCCGGCATTGAAGTCCTGGACGCGCCCGTCAGCGGCGGGCGGCCGGCGGCCCAGGCGCGGACGCTGACTACGATGGTCGGCGGGCTGGAACCGGTCGCGCAGCGCTGCGAACCGCTCTTCTGCTCCTTCTCCCGGCATGTCATCTACATGGGCGGCCCAGGAGCGGGACAGACCGCGAAGCTGTTCAACAACGCGATGCTGACGATGAATCAAGCAAACATCGCCGACCTTGTCGAGCTGGCCGTGAACTTCGGGGCAAACCCGTTAAAGTTGGTTGAAGTCTTAAAGCTGGGCAGTGCCTCCAGCAGTGCGCTCACGCTGCTAAACAGCATGGTCACACTTGCCAACGTCGCGCATCTCGCCGAAGTCGAGGCACTGGACATGGAATTATTTGCCGCCGCCATGGCCGAACGCGGCGTCAGTGCGGAATCCGCCACAGAGCGCGGGCTTGCCGGTGCAAACGGCCTGCCCACCTTGTTGCGTCGTCTCAACCCCTGAGCATTAGAAAGAAAAACTTACATGAATACGCCGATTGACGACGTTACCCAGCTCGTGCTGCGGGAGCGGCAATGCCGTGACCGGGGCTGGTGGAACCAGATGGCGGATTGCTTCGCTGAGAATTCAAAGATCAACATGAGCTGGTTTACCGGCAGCGGTGCTGAGTTCGTGAAAGCCTCCCGCCAAATGTCCGGTCGCGGCGACTACGCGGTACACCGCTTGTCTCCGCCTGCGATTCGGACTCACGGAAACCGCGCTTTGGCCGAACTCCCCCTGACCATCGAGTTTCGTGTCAGTATCGTCGGTGTTGAAGCCACTCTTGCCTCCAATGCTCGCTCGCAATACCGGGTCGAGTGCAGTGATGAGGTTTGGCGCATTGCTGGCATCACCTCGATTTACGAACGAGACACTTTAATTCCGGCGGTCCCTGGAACCCGGCTCGAACTTGACCCACAGGAGTTTGCCGGCTACCGCTCTTCCTACCGCTGCCTTGCCTGGTATCTAAATCAGAAAGGGTACCACGTCGGCGCTGACCTGTTGGGAGATGACCGGCCCGAAGGGGCCGCACATCAGTACGAAGCCGAAGCCGCCTGGCTCGCTGAGGCCAGGGAGACTCGGTAAAAATGCTCGGTGAAAACGTCCTGCAGACACGGAACCGCCCGGAGGCAAAGTACCTCCGGGCGGTTCTGGTTTGCGAAGTCACCCTATAAGCCGGGTTCTGTGTTTGTGTGACCATCTCTCTGGGACACATATTGCTATGCGCCTCAAGCGGCGTTCGCAGGCGCGTCGCGCTTTCGCCGTTCCAGGCGAGGACGAATGCGCTCAAGCCGCGCCTTCCTGCCTTGCTCCCGATGGGGTTTACCCGGCGCCTGCGTCTCCGCAAGGCCCGGTGCGCTCTTACTTTAAGTCCCGAAGGACCGCACCATTTCGCCCTTACCGTCAGTCCTTTTAAAAGAAAGGTTGGCGGCGGTATGTTTCTGTGGCACTTTCCGGCGGGTCGCCCCGCCCGGCCGTTAGCCGGCATCGTCGTCCTATGGAGTCCGGACTTTCCTCTGCCTCGCGCCCGGCGGCACGCGCAGCGGCCACCCGGATGACTTCGGCATTCAGTATAGCACATTTCTGCGGACTGATGTTTACACCGTCGGACGCGCTTTGTAACTTGGCGCGATTTCCCGAACCCGGTTTGCCAAAACAGCGGCAATCAGGAAGCAGACGGCGCCGACAATCAGGGTTGGGACCGACTTGTCGTGGAAAACATACTTGATCACATAGTGCATTCCAAGAGAGTAAACCATCTGCGGGATAACGATAAACAAGTTGAACAGGCCCATGTAGACTCCGACCCGGCCCGGCGGCAGCGCCACCGATAAAATGGCATAGGGCATGGCGAGAATGGACGCCCAGGCGATCCCAAACAAGGCCATCGGCAGCAGCAGCAAGTTCTGCGTGTGGATAAATGCAATGGACAGCAGGCCGAGGCCGCCAATGGCAAGCGACAGCGCATGAAGGCGAGGCCGTCCGAACTGGTCGGCAATGCGCGGCATTAAAGGGGCGACTAAAAAGCAGGCAACCGAATACGTCGCCATGCAGATGCCGGACCACTCGGTCGCTCGGTCGAACTGCGGCGATTTTGCGTTGGTCGTACCGAACACGTTGCTTGCGACCGCCAGTATGAACAGTCCCCAAAAGCAGGACAAGCCGAACCAGGTTGCAAACTGCACCGGGAAAAGCTGCTTCATGGTCGTGGGCATGTCCTGGATGGCATCTGTAATCTCGCGGAGGGCCGCGCCGATCCCCTTTGTCTGCTGACGGTAGCGCTCAAAGGCTGCGAGGTCTGCGGGCGGCTCTTCGCGGGTTCGCAGCACCGTCCACAGCACCGTCAGCAGGAACATCGCCGCCCCCACACGGAACGAATACAGCACCGACAGCGGAACCCCGTTCGCCGCCTGCTTGACGACCCCAAAATAATGCAGGATATAGGGCAGGCTGTTTGCGAGAGTTGCGCCAAGCCCAATAAAGCAACTTTGCACCAGAAACCCGAACGCACGCTGACGCGGCGGCAGCTTATCGGCGACAAACGCCCGAAACGGCTCCATGGAGACGTTGACACTGGCATCAAGCACCCACAGCAGCGTTGCCGCCACCCACAGCGCCGGTGACGACGGCATAAAGAAGAGGGCGATTGAAGCTAAAATCGCGCCGGCCAGGAAGTATGGGCGGCGTCGTCCCCACCGGGCGCTCCAGGTCCGGTCACTCATCGCGCCGATAATCGGCTGGATGAGGAGGCCCGTTACCGGCCCGGCCAGCCCCAAAATTGGGATATTATCAGCGTGAGCGCCGAGCTTCGTGTAGATCGCGGCCATGTTTGCCATTTGCAGGCCCCAGCCGAACTGGATGCCGATGTAGCCGAAGTTCATGTCGGCCAGTGCACCCAGTCCCAGCAGCGGCTTATGCTCGTCCGTGAGATCCGGGTCAAGCGGCGGGATGTCGGGAGTGGCTTCTTGCTTGATCATGATGAAATCCTTTAGTGAGTAAATCCTTTAGTGAGTGTAGCGGAGAGAGAGGTTGTTGAAGTAGGCGTTATGGTCCGGCTTCGCGCCGCCGGAGCTTGTTTGCTGCACTTGAAACCCGGTCACCGAGCCGCGAACTGCGCCGGTGCCGGTGAACCTGTACGCACCAGTGGCTTGGAGCGAGTAAGTTGCCGGCGAAGTGAGCGTATAAACGAGGTGCGACGCGCCGGACATATAGCCGAGGCCCGTCTTCCTGCCGTTGAAGAGAACGCCAGGGCCGCCGCCGTGGAACACAAAGCTGCCGGTTGTTCCCTGCCCGGTGGTGAGTGCGATCCCGACTGCGCCGGTATCGTTGAAGCCGCCCACGAAGTCCAGCGAAAACGAGTCGCCTTTGCGGGTCAACGGAACGGCAAAGCCGCGCCGGATGGTCACGAACGCACCCTTTTTCTGGGCGTACAGGCCGAACGATTTCCCGGCGCTGTCAATCGTGCGCGGGGCCGGAGTGCCTTTGTTGCCTTCGGCCTCGGCGGCAGAAAAGACAAACGTGCCGGCCGCGCCGGCCGCGACGACTTTGAACGGCTTAAAGCCGGCGCCGCCATTCTGTCCCTGGCCGTAGCCTTTTGCATACGCTGAATTGCTGGCTTTGTCCTGCCCTCCTGCCGCGTGTGTCTGACCGGCAAGGGGCAGGGATAAGCAGGCAACGGCGGCTAAGAGAAGTTTGTTCATGGTTATCTTTCCTGATAAAGCACATAAGAAGAGAGCGGAGCAAGGGGGAGGGTCGCACCGGCCCACATCTCCCCCGAAGTGGTCGCCTGGTCCCCGGTCACAGCAAGGTGCCAGTGGCCCGGCGGAAGCGTCAGGGTCGCGGCGTCGGTTCCGCCGTGGAAGATGACCAGTGTTCTGGCCCACGAGTCGCCGCTCGGCGCACCGTTCAACGTGAAGGCCGCCGTTTTGGCCGGCAGGCCGGTGGCGGGCAGGCCGGTGGCGGGCAGGCCGGTGGCGGGCAGGAAAGACACTGTTTGCCGAACTGCGTCCGCAGTCCTGCACCGGAACGCCGGGTGCGCCTGCCGCACGGCGATGAGGCCCCGGTAGTAGTCCGAGACATCCGCGAACTGTGCGCCTCTGGCCCAGTCAAAGCGGTTTGCGGCGTCGCCGGAGTTATACGAGTTTGCATTGCCGCCTTTGGTTCGGCCCATCTCCGCGCCGCCTTCTAAGATCGGCACTCCCTGGCTCAAGAGCACCATTGCCCCGGCCAGCTTCAGCGCCTGCTTGTCCTGCGCCCCGTCCCCCGGCAGGGTCGCCGTGATCTTGTCCCACAGCGAGCGGTCATCGTGAATGGACACATAGTTCATGGACTCCGCCGGGGACTGGGTGAAGTCCGGCGAGCCGGCCAGGGCCGATTGCAGCTTGGCGGGGTCGGCCCCGCCGCCCAGGGCGAAGCCCGGCGCGGTGCCGTTGAGGTCGCCCCGGACGAGGTTGCGGAAGTTGTCGTTGAAGACGGCGACGCGGAGGCCGCGCTGCGCTCCCTTGCCGAACCGGGTTGGTCCGCCGCCGGTCCACGGTTCCCCGTAAATCAGGATGTCCGGGCGGAGGGCGTGCAGCGTCTCCGAAATCGCCTGCACGGTCTGCGGCGTGAACATGCCGAGGAGGTCGAACCGGAACCCGTCTATCCGGTATTCTTTTGCCCAGTAGCTTAAACTATCGCAAACATACTTGCGGACCATCGGGTGGTCATCATCTAAAGCGTTGCCGACGCCCGACTCATTCAGCAAGCCGCCCTGCGCGTTGGTGCGGAAGTAGTAGTAGGGGACCGTGGCCCAGAACGGCGAGGCTTCCGCGCTGACCGGGACAGTGTGGTTGTAGACGACGTCCATGACCAGACCTAAATGCGCCCGGTGCAAGCCGGTCACCAGCGTTTTAACGTCTCGGATGACGCTTGCCGGATCGCTGGGGTTTGCCGCATAGCGTGGCTCCGGGACATCAAATAAATCGGTTTCATAGCCCCAGTTGTAGCCGCCTGCGTGGGTTGGGTTGATGCTCTGGAACGGCAGCAGGTGAACATGGGTCACGCCGAGCCGGCGCAGGTAGTCCAGCCCCGTCGGCTGGTCCGTGCCGGGGACATGGGTGCCGGGGGCGACCACGCCCACATACGTTCCGCGCTCTGCCGCCGGGACGCCGCTTGACGGATCAACCGTGAAGTCCCGCGTGTGAACCTCGTAAACGACGGCATCGGTCGGCGCGGCAAGCGCCGGCGCAGGAGTCGTGCGGAAGCCCGCCGGATCGGTGCGGCTGAGGTCTACCACCAGGGACCGCTGCAAGTCCGGGCTGGCGCTGCGTCCGTAGATGTCCGGCGCGGTGTGCTGGGCACCGTAGGAGGTGAACCTGTACAAGTAGTAAGTGCCGCTGAGGTTTCCGGGAACCGTCGCAGACCAGACGCCGGACGCGCTGCGCTGCATCGGTACGCGCTGGAACTTAACTGCGGCGGCGCTAGGATACAGCAGCAAGTCGGCGGCGGAAGACACCGGACTCCACACTTTAAACGTCGTGCCGGTGTGCGAGTAAGCCGCGCCGAGATCGCCGCCACTGTAGAAATACCCTGGGCCGGACAGAACCTCGCGGGCAAAGATCGGGCGCGTGGTGCCGTCCGCGAACTTCAATAACAGCGGGCGCATAATGTCTGACGGTCCCAGGCGTCGGCCCAGAGTCAGGTGCAGCGTGTGGCTGAGAGCCGGCATCGGCGTGCCGGAGAAAGGCGCAAGACCGGGCGTGTCCAAAGACGTCTGGATGGTCTTTTTCCCAAAGTTCACTTGAACCAGCACCGGCGTGTTATCGGCGGGAACAGCCAGCGTCAGGTTCGCGCCGCCCGGCTTGAAGCCCGCGCCGTAGCTGTCCGCCCAGGTACCGCCGCGCACGACTTTGTATTCGTAGTTCCCTTTGGGCAGGCGCGTCCGGAACTGGTACACGCCGGGCGCAAACTCGGTCATCTGAGAATGCTCGTCGTCGGTCTGCCATTCCCCGCCGCCAAGTGCCGGCTGGAACGTCCCCGCCAGCACGACCCCGCCCGTGTGACTCGTGTCTTTGACGGCGTTTATTGCCGTGACAGGAATAGTCTCCGGGCCGCATTGAACCGAAACATGCCCTAGCAGCGACGCCGCCGTAACGGGATTGTCCATCCAGACAGTCACTTGGTCGGCGGCATCCAGAAACGCCGGTTCGAGGGCGTTTGTTTTGCCGGCAAAACACACGCAGGCAAGAGCGAAAAACAACGCGAAACGGATGAAAAGCAAGAATTGAGGGCAGGGTGTAGTCACAACAGGGCACTCATGCAGGGCAAAAAGCGGGACTGCCTCGCCTTTGAAAAAAGAGGCAGCCCCGCTGGAATGGCAGCTCAGGGACTTAAGCGTGGCTGACAATGACATTGTTGAAATAGGCGTTGTGGTCCGGCTTCGTGCCGCCGGAGTTTGTTTGCTGGATTTGGAACCCAGTGATCGGACCGCTGAACGTGCCGGTGCCGGTGAACGCATCCGCGCCGGTGATAGTGAGCGTATAGGCAGTCGGTGAGGTAAGCGTATAGACCAGATGCGACGCGCCCCGAACAAAGCCGAGGCCCGTTGAGGCATTGTTGAATAAAACGCCGGCCCCGCCGCTGTGAAAGACAAAAGAGCCGGTTGTTCCCTGCGCTGTCGTCAGTGCGACCCCCACTGTTCCGGCGTCATTCAAGCCACCGACAAAGTCTAGGGAGAACGTGTCGCCTTTGTGAGCCAGCGGCGCGATGAAGCCGCGCGTGATTGTGACGACCGCATCGGAACTCTGCGCGAACAGGCCGAATGATTTTCCCTGCGTGTCAATCGAGGCGGGCGGCGGTGATCCCTGATTGCCCTCGGCTTCCGCTGCTGAGAACACGAATGTCCCGGCGGTTCCGGTCGTTCTGACGGCAAACGGCAAAAAGCCGCTGCCGCCATTTTCCCCAGCTTTGTAGCCGTTCGTGTAAGCCGCTCTGCCAGCATCGTCGCCCGGTGCCGTATCCGCCGCTTTTAGACGGGCAGCAATAGAGCTTAACTCAGCGGCTGACGCGGTGGGGTTAGACAGACGCCGGTACACCGCATAGCCGCGCGGCGGCAGCCCCACGGACGGTAGCCCCGCCGGTGCTGCGGCTGTCTGCATTCCCGCAATCGGCACGGCTTTCCAGCCCGACCCGACCGCCGCGCTGATACTGCCCTGTGCGGCTGTCGCGGTCGGGTTGATCGCAACCAAGAACTCCGAGCCGCCGCCGGTGCGGGTGTAGGTCAGAAGCTGGTGGGGCGTGGTGTTCGGCAGCCAGGTCATCGTTCCCGATGTAAACGCCGGGCTGCTGTGCCGGAGCGCGATCAGAGCTTTGTAAAAAGTCGTAAAGCGCGGGTCGCCGTTGCTCCACTTAATCGCTGCGTGCGGGTTCCGCTCGCCCGCGCTGTTGCCGACTTCCATGCCGTTATACAGGAGGGGAATGCCGGTCGTGGTGAAGTTGAAGACCGCAACCGCCATCGCGCCCGCCGGACCCCCGAAGGAGTTGACATCGCGGGGCGTGTCCCAGTCGTCCTGAACCGCCATGTGCTGCATCCCGGCGGGGAAATCGCTTACCTGACTGCGCCAAGCCGGCTCCACAGCGGACGCATCGCCGTCGGCGGCAGTCTTCAGCGCCCCGTGGCCGCCGGGATCGTACATCCGCCAAGCGTAGTCGAGCGCAAACGGCTGATGGGCCAGATCCGGGGTCTCGCCTTCTTCCAGCATGAGAACGTCCGGCTTCGTCTGCCGCAGATCGGTGCCAAGCTGCTGCCAGAAGTCGGCTGGGATTTTACGCTTCGGCCCGTCCGGGTTGTTCGCCGAGTCGAACCGGAAGCCGTCCACCTGGTACTGAGTAATCCAGTAGCGCAGCATCTTCGTGATGTACGACCGCAGCGCCGGGTTCGCGTAGTCAAGCTGGGCGACATCGGAGTAGTTAAACGCCATCTGGATTGTCGCCGGGTTGTGGACATCGCCGCCTGTGTGGACGTAGTATTCCGGGTGCTGGGTGATCAGCGCATTATCCCACGACGTGTGGTTCAGCACCTCGTCAAGCAGCACCCGCATTCCGAGTTTGTGCGCCGTGTCGATGAGCGTGTGCAAGTCCGCCGCCGTGCCGTAGCGGGGATCAATGCCGTAGTAATCATGCACATCATAGGGGCTGTCCACGGACGGGTGGCCGTTGATCGGCTGGCCGACCGGAGTGACCGGCATAATCCAAACGTCCGTGACGCCGAGTGCTTTCAGGCGCGGCAACTGTGCCGTGACGCCCGCAAAATTGCCCTGCGGCGAGAAGATTTCGGGGTAAAGCGTGTAGATGACCGAAGATGCCGGCCAAGTCGGCGGCGTCTGTGCCGAGGCAGGCGCAGAGGCTGCGCCGAGGCAGGCGGTCGCGGCAAGCGCCGTGCCGACTGCTTTGCGTATCCAATTTCTCATAAAATATGCTTTCTGAACTTTCAGCTAGTGAGTCGCCGGGGCAGTGGGTGTGCCTGCCGGGTTTTGTCCTCCGGGCACTGGATGGTTCTGCATCGACTGTTGATTTTGGATTGCTTGTTGCTGTACAGAGGCTGGTGTGCCTCCGCCGGGAGCGCTGGGAGCGGCTTGGTCATGGCTTCCGCATCCGGCAAGCACTGCTGTCGCTACAGCGAGGAAAGTGCAAGTGCCAATTCTGATAAACCGTGGTGTTTTTGTTTGCATTGAACCCTCGAAAGATGAAACATGCGCCCACAGCAGGATAGCCATGAGCGCACATGATTGTCAGAACCTAGTTAATGTTGAACGTCGCCGCGATTGTGCTGTCTGCACAATCTACGGATGAGGCTGTAAGGTTTCCAGTGCCATTGCTGCCGCAGTCACCGGGCGTTCCATTCGGGTAGCCGCCAGAAACTGCGCTGGCCCGGAAGAACTTGGAATGTCCGTCGCACATCGTATAGTTTGCACCATCACCATGTCGCGCGGTTGGTGAGAAGTTGGCAACCGAAATCGCATCATTGCGCGAGTTCCGCAGCTTGCCGGTGGCATACATTGCCATATTACCTGTGGTGGCTGGAGTTCCGTTGGGAGTGACGTGGTAGCCGACCATGTCGTAATCGCCGCCAAGACCGCATCCAGCTATCGAGCCTCCCCCGTAGGTATCGTCGCCATTCTGATGCCCCGGCAGGAGTTGATCCCCGATCGTGACGTCATAATAACCACTGTTGACTACCTCGAAGAGCAGTACCGACTTAGCCGGTGAGGTGAAGGCTGCCAAACTCTGCCCAACAGGCGGAGGTGGATTCTGGGAACCATTGTACACAGCGCAATTTCGGTTGAAGCCATAAGAGACGACGGTCCCAGGAAGGTTTGTCGAGTCATCCGGGCATTTGAAGACGCCGGTGCTTTTCACATAGGTGTAAATCTGTCCAGCCCATCCTGAACCCAGACCATTGATATTAACCCCACCGGGAGTTTTCTCGTCATTGTCCTGTTCATATTGGATAGCGGCAATCGCAAGCTGTTTCGTGTTGGACAGACAAGCGGTGCGGCGGGCGTTCTCGCGGACCTTCTGGAAGACCGGGAACAAGATAGCTGCGAGAATGGCGATAATGGCGATGACGACGAGCAGTTCAATGAGCGTGAAGCCTGACCGCCTCCGGCGCGTCTCTGCGCCTTTGGATTGTGTTTTGTATTCGTAAAAGTCCATCATAGTTCTTTTCCTTCCCCCAACCGTTTGGGTAACTTGTGGAATAGTATAACACCCTGGCGGAATTTTGTCAAGCGATTTCAAGCAAACAGACCATCGTTTTTCTGCGGGGTTTTTGCTGAGACAGGAAGAGGCGGACGGGACAGGAAGAGGCGGACGGGACAGGAAGAGGCGAACGGGACAGGAAGGGTGAACGGGACAGGAAGGGCGAACACAAGGTTCGCCCCTACGGGTTCGGATGACGGACGAATTGTAGGGCGCGAACCTTGTGTTCGCCCTTCCCTGTCCCGTCCGCCTCTTCCTGTCCCGTCCGCCCTTCTGGAATGTGTTCGCCCTTCTTCCGCCCGTGTTCGCCTCTACGGCACGAACACCGCGCCGCTGCGGGCGGGCAGGGTGAGGACGACGGCTCCGCCGTGAACTCGGACCGGCGTGGAGACGCCGAGGCGGTCGGTGAGCGTCATGCCCTCCGTCAAACCGGCGGGCGAGACGGGGACGGTGATTGTCGCGGGCACGGTGTCGTTGTTCAGAACAACGACGACAGGCTGATGGTCCAAGCGTGCGTAGGCCCATTGGTGGTCGGTCTGGAGCAGTGTGATCTGGGAGCCGCGCTGGAGCGCGGGAAGAGTTGCCCGCAGATGGGTCAGCGTCTGGACATGCTGCCAGATGCGCTGCTGAACCGGGGTGCGGCCTGCCGCCGTGAACGCATCCTGCGGGTCGCCGGGGAAGCCGCCGGGGAAGTCGCGGCGGTTATCAGGGTCGTCGCCGCCGGTCATGCCGATCTCGTCGCCGTAGTAGAGGAGAGGAACGCCCCGGTTGGTCAGCAAAAAGGTCTGAGCCAGCAGAAGGCCGTCTACCGTCGCGCCGTCCTCGTTTAAGAACCGCTTGACATCGTGGTTGCCGAGAAACGTCATCAAATGGCTAGGATGGGGGAAGAGCCAGTCATGCGCTTCGTCGGTCACAAGGTCGTGAAACGATGCGCCCGACGCAAACGCCCGGCGCAGGGGGAAGTAAAGCGGGTAGTCGAACAGCGAGTCCATGCGGGTGTCCACGCCGTCCGGCCCGACACGCCCGCCCTGAAAGTAGGAAACTAAAGACACGTCGCCATCAAAGACCTCGCCGACGGCATTGACGCGCGGGTACTGCCGCTGGAGAGCGCCATTCCAGGACTGCCAGAAGGTACGCGGCACATAAGGCATGGTATCCTCGCGGATACCGTCGAAGCCGGTCTCGCCGACCCACCAGAGCGTGTTCTGGATCTCGTACCGGGCGACTTCCGGGTCGTTCTGGTTTAAGTCGGGCAGGGCGTTTGCAAACCAGCCGCCGAGGGTCGCGGCCCGCTCGGACGCAACGGCGTGGGGGTCCATCACGGTCCATATCTGGTAGACGTTGTTCTCATGGTTGGCGGCGGTTCCGTTGAACCAGGTTGAGGTCGGCGGGTCGTCCGCCCAGGGATGATGCGGCCCGACATGGTTTGCGACCTGATCCTGAATGACTTTGATGCCGAGCGAATGCGCCTGGTCTACCAGCCGCCGCAGGCTTGCCATGTCCCCGAAGTGCGGCTCGACCGCGTACTGGTCCACTGCGCCGTAGCCGTGGTAATCGCTTTCGCTGTACTGGGCTTTGAAGCCCGCCTGGTGCGGGTTAATCTGCTGGAAGTTCTCGTAAACCGGCGTGATCCAGATCGCCGTGACACCTAATTCTTTGAGGTACGGGAGGTGGTTGATAATCCCGGCGAAGTCGCCGCCGTGGTACAGGTGCGGACTGGCGCGGCCATACAAGTTACCTTTGCCGGCCGGGGCATTGTTCGCGGGATCGCCGTCGCTGAACCGGTCCGGCATGATCTGGTAGACGACATCGTCCGGCCCGAAGCCCGCGAACCGTCCGGCCGGCGGCAGGGGCGGGGAGAGCGTGAACGGCGCAGTCGTCGTGCCGCTTGCTGTTGTCACCCGTAGGCCGCGCGGGCCGGGAACAGCGCTGGGAGAGATCGCGACATCCACGAACACATAGGTTCCGCTTCCGCTGACTTTGACGTTTCTGGCCGTCAGCCCGCCGCCGGTCGCCGCGACGGTGGCACCCGCCAGGTTTCGCCCGTGCAGCAGGACACGCACCGGCAGCGTATGTCCCACCCACCAGTTCGGCGGCTCGACCCGGTCCACGGTCGGCGGCGCGGCGAGCAAACAGGGCAGCAGTCCGAGAAAGAAGGCGAGGGCCAGCGGTGGCCGGAAGAGAATGTTCGGTTTCATAAGCGCTTTTGCCCCAATCGGTTGGGGGTATTTGCGCCGATTATAGCATCGACACGCAGTTTTGTCAAACCGCGTGTATAATAAGAAGCATGGCAGAACGAATTTCAGTCCATGTGCGTTTGGAAGACATCGCCGCGCGGGTCGGCGTGTCCCGGTCGGAAGTCTCGCGTGTCCTGAACGGACAAGTCCGCGTCGGCAAAAGTGTCGGGGCTGCGACCCGCGACCGCATCATTGAAGCCGCGCGGGACATGAACTACAGCCCGCACCGGGCCGCGCAAAACCTGGTGCGCGGGCGGACAGACACGGCGGCGCTGATGATTGTGATTGACCGGCAGGCCAAAGCGTCGCCCTTCTTAGAAGACCACGATGTCCCCGATGAGCTGTCGCCGCACTACCATGAGATGATCGGCAGCCTGACCTACACGCTGAACGAGTACGGCATCCACCTGATGCTCGCCCAGTGCGGCGGACGGGATGTGGACCCGATTGAAGCAATGGAGCAGCTTGCCCGGTCGCGGGCGTGCGACGGGCTGATTATCACGGACATGTTCGTGGACGATCCCCGCCCGCGCATCCTCAGCAAAACCGGCCTGCCGTTTGTCATTCGCGGGTCTGCCCCGCAGCCGGGCGCGGTGGCGGTCGGTATGGACAATGTGGCGGTCGGCTACGAGGCGGTCCGCTACCTGCATTCTCTGGGCCACAAGCGCATTGTGTTCTACAACATCCGGCGCGAGCTGATGGTCGGCCAGCGCCGCTTTGAGGGCATGTGTTTAGCCCGCGCCGAGTTCGGCCTAGAAAACACGCTGGAATACCACGACGACGTGCATCACGAAAATGGCGTCTATATGTCGCTGCGGGCGCGTCTTTTGGAGCCGAACCCGCCGACCGCGATCTTTGCCGAGGACGAGATCAGCGCCCTCGGTGCGGAGCGGGCGCTGGCCGAGGCGGGGCTGCGTGTCCCGCAGGATGTCAGCGTGATGACGTGTCTCAACGCCCGCTTCATGCGCCTTGTCGCCCCGCACTTGACCGTGCTGAACGTCCGCCACAACGAGTCGGCGGCGGAAGCGTGCCATCTGCTCGCCCGGATGCTGCGTGGGGAACCGGTCGAGCCGTGCCAGATTTTCCTGTCACCCGTGTTGGAAGAACATGGTTCTACCGGACCGCCGCCTGCATAAAAACGGAAGAAGCCCCCGCCCCAATTCTGGGGAGCCAGATTGAAAGAGAAAGCCTCTCGCCGCCGGCTCTTTCTCTTTTCCGTATGGCTCCCCAGAATTGGGGCGGGGAGGCTTCTTCTTGTTCGCCCTGAAGTTTCCGGCAATTCTGCCGACGATGGAAGCTATGAACTGGCTCGACATCGGCTTGATACTCTTGATCACCGCCATTGGCGTCGTCGGCCTCGTGCGCGGGTTTGGGCGGACAGGGCTGGACACGCTTGCGCTGTATGCCGGCCTGTGGGCCGCGTCGCTGACCGCGCCGCTGGTCGCCGCGCGGGTTAGCCTGCACGCGGGTGGAGCGGGGATCAATGAAAGCTGGGCGTTTACCCTGCTGTTTCTTGCGTTCGGAGCTTTGCTGCTCGGCGTTTCCTGGTACGTTTACGGCCTGACTCAGTTTGATCTCGGCATGTTCGACAAGCTACTTGGCCTCGCGGCGGGTTTGGTCGGCGGTACGATTGTCGCCCATGCCCTGACTGTCACCCTTGTCATGGGCGATCCGCTTTGCGTTGCCGCTGCCGCTCCGGTCAACACCGGCACGGTCGGCAGCGAGCTGTACGGGTTCCCCGGCTACCACGCGCTGATGGACACGATTACCGGGTCCAAGACCTACATGCGCGATGCGCCCAATCCGGCGGCAATGGCCGGAAAGTAGTCGAAATCCGCCTTTTCAACCTCAAAACTGCCTTCCTTACCCCCGTTCTGTCTCCTGCATGACACTCCTTCGGGAAAAGGCTTGACGCCCCTAGACCCAGCGTGTATAATGAACACACATCGTCGGCGGCTTCCTGCTGGCGTATTCCGCCACTTCATTCTGTGGATTCATTCTGCACCGGCTTTCTACAAGGACTTATTCATGCAAGGCAACATTACAAGCAGCAACCTCTTTTCCGTCGGCGTGGACCTCTTCGGCGAAGTCCAGCGCGTCATCGGCAGCAACAGCGTGCGCGGGCTGCGGATTAAGTTCGGCAACCGTCTCATTAAAGAAGTCCCGATTGCCCCGCTTTCCACCGTCGCCACCGTCGCGATTGTCCTGCTCGCCGTCGTCATCAGCACGCTCTCCATCGAAATTGACCACGAGCCGGCTACAACCACCCGTTAATCCCGCTTGTTTTTCTCATTCACCCGTTTCTTCCTAATTCTTTCCTCTAGTGAGGCTCCCTTTGTTCAGAACCCAGTCCAGCGAGTGGAGTGCTGCCGGCGACCTGTCGGACCGCCTGCGCCAGTCCCAGCTTAAATACGCCGATATGCCCGACCGCGAGATTGTCTCCCGCGCCCAGCGCGGCGAGAACGCCGCCGCCGAGTATCTGCTCTATAAATACCGCAACTTAGTCCGCACCAAAGTCAAATCTTATTTCTTGGTCGGCGCAGAAAAAGAAGACTTACTGCAAGTCGGCCAAATCGGACTCTGGCAGGCGATTATTGATTTTCGCTCCGACAAAGCGATTTCGTTCCCCGCATTCGCCAAAGTCTGTATCACCCGCCATATTATCACCGCCATTAAAACCGCGACCCGCCAGAAGCAGATGCCGCTGAACCAGTCCTTGTCGCTCGAAAGCCCTTCCGAAGACCCGACGACCGATTGGAACCTTTCAGATATTCTCCCCAACCTCGGCGGCTCCGACCCTGAAGATATGGTGCTTCGCAACGAAGACACCAAAATCCTGCACGAAACTTTGCAGCAGGTTCTCTCCGACTTCGAGTGGCACGTTTTGTCCGGCTACCAGCTCGGCAAATCTTACCGCGAAATTGCGTCTGAACTGCATTGCAAGACCAAAAGTGTGGACAACGCCCTCGCCCGCATCAAGCGCAAAGTCAGCGGCGTCGCCATCGGCGATGCCGACCTCAGCGAGCTTCTTTAGCCCTTATTCTTCCCCCAGCAGCCCGCCGCGTTCTTGACGACCGGCGGGCTTTTTCCGCGCCTCGCAGGGTACACTACCGCTATGAGCCTCGCTGCGGAAAAACAGGCCGTTCAGCCTCTCACCTACGAGCAGTATCTGGCGGAAGGGGAAACAAACCGCCGCTATGACATCATAGATGGAGTCCGCCACTGGATGCCAAACCCTCCTGTCCGCCATCAGGACGTTTTGTTCAACATTGCCGCCGCGTTTAAGGCGTTCGGACGAGCGACTAATGCTGGGCGTATGGTAGTTGCTGCATGTGATGCGCTGATTGATTATTCTCCCCTCAAAACCCGTCAGCCCGATGTTCTTTTTATCAGCCACGCACGCTTCGGCAGTCGTGACCCGCTGGACCCCGGCGCACTTGACCCGGCCCCGGAGCTTGTGGTCGAGGTGCTTTCGCTGAGCGATACCAAAGCAGTTTTGTCAGGCAAGCTGCGTGACTTCCGCCGGGTTGACGTTCAGGAGTGCTGGATTGTTGACTTGGAAGCGCAGGCAGTCGAAGTGATGCGGCTCTCGCCAGAGCGGGAAGAAACGCTTGCGCTCTATTCACTAGGGAAGATTGTGAAGTCGGTCGTTTTCCCGGAACTCGCCGTTGCGGTCGCCGAGATTTTCGCCGTGTGAGACCGTTGCCAGGGAGACCCGCAGCAGTTGGCAGCATTTTTGCAAGAGAAGAACGGTATCTATGACCACTCTGGCTCTCAAGCTCACGACGCATTTCCGCACTGCCGCAAAACGCCGCTCCCTGGCCGTCACTCACGGGGAACAGGCGCTGCTCGGCTGCCTGCTGGCGATTGCGACCACACTCTTCATTTTGCAGGGCTTCTGCGTCTCCGGCGCGTGTATGCAGCCGCATTTGTTCACGGGAGAGCGGGTGCTGGCGAATAAATTGGCGTATTCTGTTGCCGCCCCGAAGCGCGGCGAGATTGTGATTTTCGATTATCCCAAAGACCGCACCCAAATCTATGTCAAGCGGGTCATCGGCCTGCCGGGCGAAACGGTCGCCATCAAAAACGGCGGCGTGTTCATCAACGGCAGATTACTGGGAGAGCCGTACAAGACTTACGACGCGCACGGCGATATGGCCCCGCGCCTCGTTCCAAGCGGGCAGTACTTCGTGATGGGCGACAACCGGGATGTCTCCGACGACAGCCGGTACTGGGGCGACCTGCCGCGCTATGACATTGTCGGCAAAGCTATTGCCTGCTACTGGCCCCCGTCTCGCTGCCAGCTACTCAAGTGAATGAAAGGCAAAGAGATGAATACGCTGCAATATCTGATGCTTGGAATGGGTGCCGTTGTCATTGTCGGCACTCCTTTCATGCTCGTCAAAGCCATTCGGAGTGGACAAAAGAAGCGTATTTTTGACTTCTTCGTGAGCGATTTGCTGTTTTTTTATGTGGCTGTAGATGTCATATGGCCGTCTGCTACTGCTTCAGCACCACGACCTGTGCGCTTGCTGATTGTTGTCTTAAGTCTGTCTGGATCGCAAACTTTTTCGGAGCCTTCGGACGGCTGTTTAACCGGCAGAAAGCAGCACCCATTGAACGCGAAAGGTAGGCTCCCGGAGCCATGCGTTGAAACGCACGGCTACACGGCGCGGACGCCACGAAACACCCGCTTCGCGGGGTTAAGAACAAGAATTAAGAGTAAGATCAATAACTTCCTAGTCCCGCGAAGCGGCACTTCGTGGCGTCTGCGCCGTGTAGCCGTGCAATTCATTGCATGGTCGGGTTATTGCATGGTCAGGCAAGCCGACAATCAGGGAAAACACGATGGATGTCGTCGAGGCGGCTGGCAGATTGTTTAACTTTCTCGCGGCACGGGATACAACCTTCACGCGGCATTTGCAGCCTGGATTATCCCGCGCGGAAATCCATGCGCTGGTTGACCCGACCGGCGTTGTACTGCCCGAAGAAGCGCTACAATTCTACGAGCATTACTCTCTGCCGAAGGGTTACCAGTATATCCCAAAATATCCCGATGGAAGAGGACAGCCCACGTTCTACGGCATCTACTGGATGATGGGGTTGGAAGACGCGATAGAACCGAATCAACTCAATTGGTTCAGGGAAAATTATGTTGTGGAAGATGAGTTCTATCCGCGAGAACACGAAGGTGTCGCTGGCTGGGTTCCTTTTCTACAAGAAGATGCGTCCTTCTATTTGCTGGACACGTTCCACGCGTCGAATGGTCTTTGTCCGGTAATTAGTATGCCGAAGGCTTTCGGACCTGAGATTGCGTTTGTCAGCATGGCGGCGATGTTTGAGACGATGTACGACTGGGTGAATGAAGGCGTACTTGCTGTGGAAGAAGGCCATGTCGTTGGAGATTATGAGGGCGATCCGGTAAAAGTGGGACAAATCGCTGTTCGGCATAATCCGGGCATTGCGTCGTGGGAATGCATGGCGGCAGGAACAGAATGAACGCTAAAGAGTTAGACTTTGATGCCCTGCGGCAGTATGCGGACGAGAATATCACAACCGGTGTCAGATGCTAATCCAAAAACATTGCTGCGTCGGTACTCACTGCTTTAAGCAGAGCGAATAGTCACACTAAAAGAGAGCAGGACAACATGGCGAAACTGGAAATCGAACTCGCACCTGAAGAGCAAGAGCAAATCCAAATGGAAGCGGAACGCGCCCACCTGCCCGTGGACGACTGGGTTCGACGGCAGCTTCTTCGTAAATCGGTTCCTGCTTTCATCACAGATGACGGTGAGGTATTTGAGATACCTGATTTGCCGGAAGATTTAGGCCGAGCCTGTGCGCTTGCAAGCGAAGCGACCCTCCGTAAGTTCTGGGATACCCCGGAGGAGGACGCAGCATGGCGGGATATGTAAAGGGTGACGTTGTTCTCGCGCCGTTTCCACTTTCGGGAGAGGAAAGCTTCAAAGCTCGCCCCGCGCTCGTGATGGCTGTGCTTGCTTACGGGCGCAGCAATGATTACCTACTGTGTATCATCACGACACAGAAACCCAGCGATACCTATTTGCTGCCTCTGGACAACACGGACATTCAGGGAGGCCGGCTGACAGAGCAATGTTACCTGCGTCCCGCTTACACTTATGCAATCTCTGAAAATCTTGTAAAGCGGCGGCTAGGGCGAATTACAGATACTAAACTCCAACTCGCAATCCAATCTCTGGTGTCGGTACTTACTGCATGAGCCTACTTGATTACGATGCCCTGCGGCAGTACGCGGGCGAGAATATCCCAAACCTGCTGTTTGTGTCAGTCAGCGGGGCGCATTTGTACGGGTTCCCGTCGCCGGACAGCGATGTGGACTTGCGGGGGACGTTTGCCGCGCCGCTTTCGTCGGTGCTGGGGCTGGACACGCCGCGCGAAACATTGGAGCCGACGGACTCAGTCGGCGGGACCGAAGTGGAGCTGGTCGGGCATGAGATCGCGAAGTACCTGCGGCTGCTGATTAAGCCGAATGGGTATGTGTTGGAGCAGATCCTGTCGCCGCTTGTCGTGTTGACTTCGCCCGCGCATGAAGAACTGCAAGCGCTGGCGCGGGCGAGTTTGAGCCGGCGTCTTTACTTTCACTACGCCGGGTTTGCCAAAGGCGAGTGGCGGGATTATCAGAAGCCGGGTGTCGGCAAGACCGTCAAGCGCCTGCTGTACCTGCACCGGGTTTTGATGACCGGGATTGTGCTGCTGACCGAAGGCGTGGTTGAGGCAAATCTCATTGCACTCAGCTCGCGCTTCAATTTTGACCTCGCGCCGCTGCTGGCGATGAAAACGCGCGAGCAGGCGGAAGTGGACGGCGAGGACTCCGCGTACACGTCGGGTATTATAAATCTGTTCGAGCGATTGGAAACAGCGCGGGACCGTTCTTCGCTGCCGGAGGACGTGCCGAACCGCGCGGCGATCAATGACTTTTTAGTGCGTCTTCGTTTATCAGGCGCGATGTGATTGGGGAGTGAATGCTATGGCCGCTGCTGAACTGGGAATGGAAGACGACATTGCGGAAGTCCTGCTGACCGAAGCGGAGATTAAAGCCCGTGTCGCGGCGCTGGGCGCACAGATCTCGGCGGATTATGCTGGCAAAGAGCTGATGCTTGTCTGCATTCTGAAAGGGGCGAACATCTTTCTGTCCGATCTGGTCCGCGAGATCACCATTCCCCTGTCGTATGACTTCGTGGCGGTCTCGTCTTACGGCGCGGACACGAAATCGTCAGGGGTCGTGCGGATTTTAAAAGACCTGGACGAAAGCGTCGAAAGCAAGCATGTTCTCGTGGTCGAAGACATTGTAGACACGGGCCTGACATTGCGCTTGTCCTACCTGCTGGAAAACCTGCGCTCGCGCCGGGCGGCGTCGGTTAAGATCTGCACGCTGCTCGACAAGCCGAGCCGCCGGCGCATGGATGTCCCGATTGATTACTACGGCTTTGAGGTCGAGGACCACTTCGTCATTGGCTATGGCTTGGACTACGCCGGTATGTACCGGAACCTGCGCTACATCGGGGTTCTAAAGCCGGAAATCTACGGCGGCGGGTAGACACACAGAAAAAACACACAAGAAACAGCGGGAACCGGCGCGAAAACCTTTGTGTTTGCAAAACACCGGTGATATGGTATAATGATGCTGAAACCGGCCTGCTCTCCAAGTTTCAGCGAGGCTTTCCGCCGCGCGACGCGACTCACGGAATTATCCCGCCTCGGTGTCATCCCCAATCGCCCACCAGCATTTGTCTCATCTTTATTTGTCTCATCTTTATTTGTCTCATCTTTCGCTTTCAATCGTTTCTCTTTTTCTACTTTATTATTTCTCTTCGGCCTCTTTTTTCTCACCGACTTTGCACTCGGCCACATCAATCATCCTGATTTTCAAAGGTAACCACACAGCACATGGCAAACGACGCTTCTGAGAGCACACCCGCCCGCCCGCCGCAGGCGGAGAACCCCATCCCCCCGCTGACCCCCCGCGCTCCCCGGAACGGCAAAGAAACCAGCACCCGCGAGCCGCGTGAACCCCGTGCCAGCTCGCGCGAACCGCGCGACACGGCGAAAGAGCCGCGCGATTCGGCAAAAGAACCACGTGACACGGCGAAAGAGCCGCAGGAGCTGCGCGATCCGGCGGCGGACAACGGCGATACTCAGGGCGGGCGGGGCAGTAGCGATGATGCAAACGCCCTCACGAAATCAGGCGTTCTAGAGATCTTGCAAGAAGGCTGGGGGTTCCTGCGCCAAAACAACTTCGATCCCGGCAGCCAGGACATCTATGTCGCTCAGGCCCAGATCAAGCGCTTCAACTTAAAGACCGGTGATACCGTCACCGGCCAGGTGCGCCCGCCCAAAGACACCGAAAAGTACTACGGCCTGCTTCGGGTCGAGTCGGTCAACGGCGCGTCGCCGGACCAGGCCCGCAGCCGGGTCAACTTTGACGATCTTATTCCTATCTATCCCGACGACCGCTTTCAGCTTGAAACCGACGCCAAAAACCTAACCGCTCGTGTGATAGACTTAATTGCCCCCATCGGCAAAGGCCAGCGGGCGATTGTCGTTGCCCCGCCTAAAGCGGGCAAGACGACGATTCTGAAATCCATCGCGAACTCGATTACGACAAACCACCCTGACGTTCATCTTGTTGTCTTGCTGATAGACGAGCGGCCCGAAGAAGTCACCGACATTCGGCGCTCGGTCAATGGGGAAGTGGTGTCGTCCACGTTTGACGAGCTGCCGGAGAACCACATGCGGGTCGCCGATATGGTGCTGGAAAAAGCAAAACGGCTTGTCGAGTCGGGCCGGGATGTGGTAGTATTGCTTGACAGCCTCACCCGGCTGTCGCGGGCGTCGAACCTGACCGTCACGCCTTCGGGCCGAACGCTGCAAGGTGGCCTCGACCCGGCGGCGATTTACCGCCCGAAACGATTTTTCGGTGCGGCCCGTAACATAGAAGCCGGCGGCAGTCTGACAATCATCGCGTCGGCTCTCGTCGAAACCGGCTCACGGATGGATGACATCATCTTTGAGGAGTTCAAAGGCACGGGAAACTCGGAGCTGAAGCTCGACCGGGACATCGCCAACCGGCGAATCTTCCCGGCGATCAACGTCAAAGAGTCCAGCACCCGTAAAGAAGAGTTGCTGTACGGCGAAGAAGAGCTGAAGTCCGTCTATCAGCTTCACCGGGTCTTAGCCGGCCTCGGTGCGGTGGAAGCGACGGAGCTGCTGCTGGATCGTCTTTCCAACAGCAAAAGCAACAAAGAATTCTTGAAAACGGTCAGCAAAACAGGCCGGCGCGAAGATTAAACGCTCGCGAAGATTAAATACTTAAAGACTAACTCTTCTGGAACCCCAGAAAGCGGCAATAGGAAGTGAGGAGAAGGTGGCAGGCGATTTCGATAAATTGTTCGACGATGATTGGCGGCCCCAGGATACCGACCCGGACGGCCTGGCGTCCCTGCGCGGCCCTAGCCGTGAGGAGTTCCCCAGCCGCGAGGAGGCTTCTGTGCCGGGTGAGTTCACCTCGGAGCAGGAAAACACTAAACCGCGCTCACTGAACGAGAAAGAAGTCAAGGTCATGGGGGTTTACGCCCACCAGGACCAGGGAACGGTTGCGAACCATTTTGTCCTGCTGCGGGACAACCGGGGCCGGCGTGTCCCCATTTTTGTCGGCCAGTTTGAAGCCTGGGCGATCTCTCTTGCGCTTGAAGGCGACTCCCCGGACCGGCCTTTTACCCACGACCTGATCAAGCAGATGCTGGAGCGTTTAGACGCGACAGTCGAGCGGATCATTATTGACGACTTGTGGAACGAGACGTTCTACGCGAAAATCGGCCTTGTCAAGGCGGGCGGAGAGACCTTAGAGCTGGATGCTCGTCCCTCCGATGCCATTGCCCTCGCCCTGCGTGTCCGCGCCCCGATTTACATGGCCGAAACCGTCCTGGAAGCGACCATCCGAACGGAGTAAGAACCGCCCTCGACAGCGCCCCTCCGCAACCCTCTCCTTTCGGAAGGAGAGGGTGGACGCAGAGCGGCCGGGTGAGGTTCCCTCATGCTCAACCGCCCTTTATTCTGGCTCGGCCTGCTCCTCGGCGCGTTCACTACGTTCCGCCTGCGGCTTCTCAAACCGCGCCTTTCGCCTCCTGTTTTCACTGACTTTCAAGACCTCATCACTGATCCTGTTGTCATCTGCGATAATGCCGGAACCGTGATTGAAGCTAATCCGCCCGCACAGGCACTTTTCGGCTCAGACAGTTTGCCTTCCCTGCGCTACTCAACCGGCCAGCGCGTGCCGCCGGGCCAGCATCCTCTGCGCCGCGCATCTGCTGCGCGTGAGGCGAGTTGCGGGCGCTATCATCATATCGCCGCCGACGGTTCCGAGCGCGTTCTGGAGATTTCGGCCCGGCCGCTGCTGGATGGCAAGGCGGCGGCGGTGTTTCGAGATGTTACGGGTCAGCAGGAAAGCGAAGCGCGGGAACAGGCGGCGCAGGCGCGTCAAGCGATCGTGCAAACGCTCTGCCGCCATCTCAGCCAAGCGCAGACGGCGGCGGCGATGGGTCAGGCCGTCGCCGAAGAAACTCTTCACCTGCTGGCAGACGTGCCGGAAGCGCAAGTGCGGCTGTATCTCTTTGACCCGGTCACGGATATGCTGACTTGCCTCGCCGCTGTGCCTGACGACCGGCCCAAGCGCCTGAAACCGGCGGCGGAGGCTCAGTTTCCAACAATTCGCTTTGACGCGCAGTTGCCGGAACTCTGGCAGATGTATGTCGCCCGCAAACCTTCCTTAAACGGCATGCCGCTGGTTGCAGGAGGAATTACTATCGGTCATCTGTCGGTGGCTTCTGCGGGAAGCGGCGGGTTCGAGCCGGGGGTAGGGGAAACACTGGAGCGGATTGCTTCTCTTGCCGCGCTTGCCCTCGCCGGTCTGGCGGCGGCAGCACAAGAGGCGGCTTACGCGGCGCAGGCAACCGCTCTGCGCGAAATCGTGGCGGCTCTGGGCAGGGAGCAGCACGCGCTGGCGGATGTGGTAGCGGCGGCTGTCAAGCGCGTCACGCACGCCGAAGTCTGCACACTGAGTGTGCCGGTCAAGGGGAAGCTGTGCGTCATTGGAGAAGCGTACAAAGACGATTTGGTGGTTCTCCAGGCCGGGCTGAACACTCCGCGCCTGCACAGCAAAGCGACGCAAAAAGCGTGGAAGACCCAGAAGAGCATTACGCATCTTGGACTGCCGAACCCCGGCGTGGAAGCCGGGCCGTGGCGGGCGTTTGCCGGGAGCGCCGGCTGCCACTCCGTCATCGCTTTGCCGCTGGCGGCCTCCGGCGTTTTGTCAGTCTACACAAGCGGTGCCTCGCCGCTGCCGGAGCCTCAGATCAAGTTTCTGGAAACCGTGGCGGCTTTTCTTTTCCTCAGCCCTTTAACAGCCACTGATTCAGAAGATGCCGTAAGTTAGCCTGCGCCGCCGCGTCGCCGGGCCGCAGGCAAAGCGCCCCGACCGGTGTTTCCGCACCGCGTCCGTAAGTGATTCGAGCGCGGTTTTCCGTTCCGGTCAGCCCCGCGTAGAGGCACCACGCGGCGGCGACCATCTGCGCTCCATCGCTGCCGATGATCGCATCTCGGTAAGCGTGCATCTGATTGATGTCGCCGCCTTCTTCGCCCGGCTCACAGTACGGCTTGAACTTGGCATCGAGTAGCCAGACCCGCGCCCCGTCCGAGAGCGTGATGTCAGGCCGCATGGTATGCGTCAGCGACTCGCGGCTCTCAGCAAATGTTTGGTTGTAAGTCAGCGAAAGTTTCTGCCCGGACGCCGAGCGCAAGTCAATCCGTGACTTCTCGCCGACAGCCAGCGTGAGCGCGAGACGGCCTGCGCGAACGGCAAATGCGTCCTGAACCGACGTGATGCGCCATCCTATTTGTTGCAGCGCTTGCAGGACACTCAGCAAGCACCACAGTTCGTACAGCCGCCAAGTCTCGCGCGGCGGCAGGGTCAGAAGCGGCTGGCCCCACTCAAAGCCGAACCCTTTGCGGTAGTCGCTCCGCGCCCGCGCGATTTGTGCATAATCGAGCCGCGTCCACTCCCGCGAAGTCGGCGGCTGGGTCCAGTCGCCCCGCTTCAGCGTAACGCTCCCCCACCACTCCGTACACAGCAGTCCGCGCAGACGCCGGAAGCAGTCTGCCGCCCGCGCCGAGGCGCCGGCTTCTTCTTCGGCCTCGGCAAGCAAAGCAATCACCTGACAATCACGCGCCAAGAGTTCCAGAAACGAGCGGACGGCGCGGTTCTCCGGCGTGTCGTGCGACAGCAGGGTGACTGTCTCCTCGACGCTGCGCCGAGGGCCGAGACGGGCATGGCTGATCCAGGCAGACGCGGAGACACGCCGCGCCTGCACGGGCAGAGCCGCTTGAGTAACCACCTCAGCGGCACCCAGCGGGGACTGCTTGATCTGCGCCTGCGCCTGCATCAGAATGGGCAGCAGGTACTCGATAAAGTGGAGCTGCTCGACCGGCGATTTTGGCCCGGCCGTGCTGTCAAGAGCCGCGCCGAAGCTCGACCAGGGCTGGTCGGGGAAGAGCTGCATACCAGTCGCAAGTGAGACGCGGGCAATGCCGGCAAGCATCGCTGCCCGCTCCGCCGCCGAGAGCATCCGCTGCCAGTCTTGAAGATTTGTGTCAGGTTTTATCATAGAGGCACGAAGGAACGCGGCAATAAATTGCGACGCTGTGGGGCGAAGCGCCCAGTAACCGCCTTCGCGGGTACAAAATAATGTCTACTCTGGTCCTTGTCCGCGCCTCCTACTCACTTCGTTCGGCCTTCCAGGTCTGCCCTCTTGCGGCATCCTGCCTCAGAGCAGGGTAGCCAGTGCTGATACGAAGTAATCCGCTTGCGGATATACGAAGTAATCAGAATGATACCAGTGCAGCAGCGGAGTGAAAGGCGGGCATTAGGCGTCTGCGCCCCGCACCCCAATAAAGCCTTAACGTAGAACTTCAGTTCCACGCACTCCCTTCTCACCTACTCATAAAAGCGAATATAACCCGTCTCGGTCCCCTGCGCCCGCATCCGGGCAAGCTTTGCCGCCGTCAGGATCAGCCCGGCTTCTGCTGCTCCGGCTTCCAGACGCGCCAGCAGGGGCGTCAGCGTCTCGCTTTGTCCGTGCAGCTTGGGCAGGACCTTTTGCAGAACTTGCAGGTCCAAACCCAGCAGAAAGTTGTCGGAAGCATCGCTCGTCAGCAGGCCGCTGTTTGTCTCAGCATCGAAGCTATTGGCGAGGAACATCAAAACGTCGTCCCGGACACGGTACGCGAAGTGCAAGCGATAAGAATAAAGCTGATCGTTGACAGCCTGCAAGGCGGACAGCGCCCGGTCGGGAAACTCTTGATTGATCTGCGACAGCCGCTCCCGCGCCTTGCCGACCGTCGCGACACGCGCCCCCAAGAACAGCGCCTGCCGCTGGGCTGCTGTCGCCGCGTCTTCGTCTAAGCTTGCACGGCCCTTCGCAAGCGCCGGCGTCAGCAGCAGGGCAGGCGGGTCGTCAAAGTCCAGCGTGTTCGCCCGGTCCAGCACTTTGCGCGAAAACCCGTGCGTCGTTTCATCTACGTTCACGGTTCCCGTCACAAATAGATTAGGCGGAAGCGCCAAATCCGGCACGCCTTCATGGAGAGGTATTCTATGACTGCGAGACTCCAGCGCCGAAAGATAATCCGCCAGATAATGCTCGACGCGGGCAAGGTTCATTTCGTCTAAACACACAAAAAACGCCTTGCGCCGGTTCTCCGGCAGCCCTGCCGCCCGAACGGTGTCAAGGAACGGCGTCGAGACGTAGCGGTTCGCCAGCACGTTCTGGTAGCCGAACAGCGCCGTGCCGTCGTTCCAGTCGGGACGCACGGGAATCAGCCGGAACTGTTTGGGCGCGAGGCCGGTCAGCGCCTCAGCAAACAGCTCGGCCAGCCGCGTTTTGCCGGTGCCGGAAACGCCGGACAAAATCGCGAACGGCTTGGTTTTCAGCGCGACATAATAAGAGCGCAGGCGGTAAGCGGGAAATGTAAAGCCGAGGCCGAGCGCGTAGTCTTCCACAGCCGCCAGCAGCCGTGTTTCGGTCAGCGCGGGCGAAGGCGAATAGCCAGCCCTCGGCTCCCGCACACGCAAATCAGACACGTATAACTCAGACGCATACAACTCAGAGGGCGGGGATGAAAGATGCGGGGCGGGACAGCGGAGGGCATCGTCCACTTCCGGGTAGGTCTTCGCACCGAGAATATCCCGAAGCTGCTCATAGACCATAAACAGCGCCAGCACCTGGGCGGCAGCCGGCGTGGGGCCGCTCTCCGGCGGGACAAAACCGTACACACCGGCAGCGTCCTCCAGCGCGTCGCGCTTCTGCTCGGCGGTCAGCGCCAAACGCTTCAATGCGGGGCGGGTCAGCAGGGGATAGGCTTCCGGGTCAAACGCGCACAGCAGGCCCGACGCCGTATGCAGGCCTGTCCCGCGCCCCGCCAAAAAGCTGGAAAGGCGCTCAAAAAGCGGCTCTATGCTGAAAAGCAGATGCCGCAGGCGGTCGTCAAAAGCTTTGGGATCGGGCGAGAATAGCCGCCGAGACAGGTTACCATTTGGAGCTAGTTCCGCCGCCGCTTGCAGAAGAGCCGTCCGGTCGTTTGCACCCAGAGGCCGCCCCGTAGAAAAGCCGCTGCCCGTCAGCGCGGCGGAAAACGCTGCTGAGGCGGCGGCCTGCGACTCGCGCCGGGACCAGAACTCAAAGCGCCGCTCGCCTTCCTCCTGCCAGGCCCGCACAGAGGTCAGCAGAAGGAGCTGTATTTCGTTAAGTGTAAACATTGAAGCCTAACAACTGTCAGCAGTTGCTATACTTCAATTATACCTAATCAGCGGCAGATTTTGTGCCGACCACGACATACAGCGGGTCGGAGCGGCTTGGGCGCGGGCTGACATTGAACGCTTCCGCGCTGCCCCAGCCGGCTTCCTCAAAGTAAAGCTGAACCAGCGAGACATGCTGGGCGTCATCGGTCGATAGCCACAATGTTGTCGCTTTTGTCGGGAAGCATCGGTTGGAGAACGACACAACAAACTGGCCGCCGGGCCGCAGAACACGCCGCACTTCGGCAAACACTTCGGCAGGATGCAGCAGATACTGGACACTGACTGTGCAGAGCGCCACATCAAACGCTTCGTCGGGGTAGGGGAGCATCGGGTCGTCGTTCAGGCTGTGAACGACATACTCCGTAAGCTGGGTGTTCGCCGCCATTTCCGCGCCGTTCATGCCGAGGCCCGCCACCCGGCGGCATTTCGCCCGGACATCCGGCGGCAGATGGGTCAGATACGCCGACATCAAATCCAGCACATCGGCGTTGTCGGGAACGCGCGGGCGGAGGAAGCTGCCGAGCGCCGCAATCGCGCCGTCGTCAATGTGGGCGACGAGGCGCGGGGAGTGGTAAAAGTGAAAATCGGATGTCTCGTCCTGCCGCCGAAAATATTCAGTCGGAATTTCTTCTAGTCGCATCGTCCTTCTTTTCTAAACTCGTCTAATCGCAGCGCTCGGTCTGCAAGCATTCAATAAAGAACCCGGCTAAACGCTGGTAGCCGTCATCGTTCAGGTGGCCGACATCGGCAGACAGGGCCGCGAAATTCCGGGCATCAATCCCGCTGCTTTTCCACGCATCTGCCATCTCCAGCTTATACCGTCCGGCGAGCTGCCGAACGCCTCCGTTGTAGTCGTCTAGGATAAGTTCCCGCACGTTCGGCGTGTCAGCGTCGCCCCGGTACTGGCAGGTCGCCAGCACAATCCGCGTCCCCGGCAGGTTCTCGATCAATCCGCGCAGAACCGTATCGTAATCCGAGATGAACGTCCCCGGCTCGAACTTTTCTAGGATTCCCAGCGGGCGGCTTTGGGCAAAATCGTTCGCGCCGTAGGAGATAAACACAACGTCGGGCCTTGCGTGCAGGATGTCGGGGACCCGCCCAATGCCGCTTTCCTCGTCGGCAATCAACCCGTCTTCGCCGCGTCCGGTCATGGTCGTGCCGCCGATGCCGAGGTTGATTTCTTCCCACCCCAGCGTCCGGCACACCAGCGTCGAGAACCGCTTGTCGGGCGACGATGCCCCGGCGCCCTCCACCGAGGACGCCCCAAAAAACACTGCTTTAGTCATAGGCGATTGTTCCCTTCAGCCTTCACATTGAACCTTACCGCCTAAAGAATCTCTTTGTTGTCACCGATTATTAATGTGCGGTAACAAATCCGTTTTCTGCGTTTTGCCGGGCAGACGAGCAGGGGACGAAGGAAAGCAAAGGAACATACTATGATCAATTTTCACGAGCTACAGGCAAGCGCCACCAGCCGCCGGGTGTTCCTTGAACGCATGGCGGCTGTGGGATTAGGTGCAGCGGCCCTGAGTCTGTTCAGCAGTTCCCCGGCCCAGGCGACCGGTGTGGACTTTTTGGACATTGTCACCGTCCCCAACGAGGAGAACATGCCGGGCATTCCCGGCCGCCACAAGAACGAACAAGTGCTGAACTTCGCGCTGACTTTGGAAACGCTGGAAGCCGACTTGTATCGGCAAGCGCTGAACATCGCGGCGGGCAAAAATATCGCCGCGCCTCTGCCTGATGATACATCAGACTACGCTCTTATGATACCGTCGGGACACGGTCTCCCAACACCCTATGACCAGATGGGATTTACTTATCTGCGTCAGTTCGCCGCCGTCGAAGCCGCGCATCGGGACTTTCTGCGGGCTTTGATCCAGCAGCGTGGCGACACGCCGGTTGGTCCCAATCCAGCCGGCTATCATGCGCCCTTCGGCTCCGATCTGCGCTCTATTCTGAAACTCATTCTCCAGGTCGAGGAAACTGGGGTTCGGGCCTATCTGGGCGCGGCGTATGCGCTGACGGATTTGAAGCTAACTCAGGTCGCAGCCAGCATCTATTCCACGGAAGCCCGGCACTCCGCTGTCGTGCGGTTCACGTTGTTTCAGGAGTCCGGCCCCGAGCTGCAGCTTTACGACCAGCAGGTAACGCCCCGGCAGGAGAGCGGGTCGCACTTCGAGTATTTTCAGACACCGGAACAGATTTTAAAATCTATCCGGCCCTTCTTCGCGTGAGGTAACTTTTCATGAACACAGAAACTAAAGAAATCAAAGAGCGTCGGCAGTTCCTCCGCGCGGCCTCTCGTGCGGCCTTTGGGATTGCGGGAATGAGCGTCGCCGGCATGGCGGCGGCACGGAACTCTTCTCAAACTTCTTCTGGGCCGGCACAGGGAAAACCTCTGACATTTGGGGACATTCCAACTTTGGGTCTGCTGGCGCTGCCCGGCCTGAATTTGAAGGCGGATGTTCGGGTCCTAAATTATGCTTTGGCCCTGGAAGACCTGGAATCCGAGCTTTACCGCCAGTGTGTCGCGCGTTTGACGACCGGCGGCACGACCTGGCAGGGGACGCCGATCCCCGGCTTGAACCTCGACCCGCATGAGATAGACGTCCATCACATCACGCGGTTCTGGTATGTCGAGGATGCCCACCGGGACTTCCTGCGCGGAGCGCTGAAAATTGACGGCATTTTCCCACACATCGGCATTCGCCCGAAGATGTACAACTTCGGCGTCGAGACCATGAGTCGGGAACAAATCCTGGCGTTTCTCATTGATGTCGAGGCAACCGGCGTCGCTGCTTACCTCGGCGCTATTCCGCATTTCCGCACGAAGCTGTTTTTGACGGCTGCGGCAGGCATTCTGGGAACGGAAGCGCGGCACACGGCGACCTTGCAGACCATCCAGAACCGGCTGCTGATGGACGGCGTGCTCACCGGGGCAGCCCCCGCCCCGCCCGCTCCTCTGGCCTCCATGAACCACGGCATTGATACGCCGATGGACCCGGATGCGGTACTCGCGAAAGTTTCCGTTTACATCGTTGGCTAAGTGCCTAATAAGCGGCATGTCAGGCGGTTGATCTGATGGATCAACCGCCTGAATTGTTCCCGAAACAGGGGGTGTACTAATCGGGGCGGCACTATCGGCAAATGTCGCGGCGATTTCCAACACGAACAACCGTGACCACCAGTTCCCGATCATTGATGTCATAAATCACGCGGTAGTTTCCAGTGCGTATCCGCCAGCCGTCGCGCCCAGTAAGTTTCTTGCATCCGGGCGGGCGGGGGTCATTAGCAAGTTCTGCAATCGCATCACGAACTCGTTCATATTCTATGGCTGGAAGATTGCCGAGTTCTTTTTGTGCTCGCCGCAGGAAAACTACTGTGTAGTTCATTTGCGTTTCTGTTCGATTTCTGCGATTGCTTGATCGAACGGAATGACCTCATCCCCAGAGGCCATTGCCGCATCATAAGCGCGGATGTCCTCCAATTCTTCTAATTCCTCGATGATCCGTTGAAATTGTTCTAAGTCAAGAACAACTCCAACTCGTTTACCTTCTCGGTCTGTCAAATACTGTTCCTGTATTGCTGCCATAGATGTTGTCTCCTCGCCACTTAATACCATAAATTACTGCTTTATGTCTCTCGTTGAGTGCCGAAGATGGAGTTTGTTCGGCTTGTTCACGAACGATAAAGGAGAGGTGAATTTCTCAGATGCCGCGAGTAGGGAACTCCGGCAGGTCTGCTTCCAGCCAGGCGCTGACCCACTCTCGGTAGATACGCTGGCCTTCGGTGCCGTTTGAGAGAACGACGATGCCCACCCTACGAGTGGGCACAAGAGCGGCAAAGGCACTAAAGGCAACGTGGTAGCCCCATTGCCAGAGGAGGTCGTCATCGGCAGTGCCCCATCCGAGGGACCAGCCGAGGCGGGCATCGATTCCGATCTGCCGTCGGTACACATCCGGGTGCCGCAAGCGCAGGCCCGGTTCAAGAAACGCCTCCAGCAGACGGGCGTACTCCCTGGCCGTTGTATGCAGGCTGCCCGCTCCGTTCACCTCGGTGGGGTACCAGCGGCAATCGTCAGGAATGTCCCCGTTTGGGTCAAATCCATCCACTGCCGTCTCTTCGTATTCGTCTCTCCACAGGAAACTGCTCTGAGGCATATCCAGCGGATCAAGCACTAATCGCTGGAGGTACTCTGACGCAGGCTCGTTCCAGAGCGACTCCAGCACCGCCTGCAAGTAGAGAAAACCCATCCCCGAGTACGTCCACCGCTCGCCCAGTGGGGCAATCCGCGTGATCAACTCGCCATCAGGCGGCCAGTTACGCCAGCCGGTGGTATGGGTTAAGACGTGGCGGGCGGTGATCCGTGCAAGATCGCTATCGTCTGCCTCAAACGGCTTGTCCAGATACTGCGCCAGCGGCTGATCAACGTCCAGCTTTCCCGCCTCAATCGTCTTCAAGGCCGCATACAGAAGTGCCTGCTTGGAGAGCGACGCACACTTGAAGATCGTCTGCTCGGTGACAGGCATACTACCCTGTGGTTTTGTCGTGCCGAAGCAGAGCACCTCGCGGATTGTGCCGTCCTCAAGGAGTGCGACCGTGAGACCGGGAACCGCCGCCGCTTCCAGCAAGTATGGTGTCTCTGCCGAGACACGCTGAATCCGTTTATCCATCCCTGTTTCTCCTTTCACTCATCCCTGTTTCTCCTTTCACTTTTGTTTCGTTTACCGTAGAGAGAACCATGCAATAAATTGCACGGCTACGCGGCGCGGACGCCACGAAACACCCGCTTCGCGGGGTTAGGGATAGGACGGTCTGTTCCTAGTGCCGCGAAGCGGTACTTCGCAGCGTCTTCGCTGTGTAGCCGTGCAATTTATTGCATGGTCCTGAGATTTCAGTCTTTTTCTTGGTCTTTTTCGTTCACAGCGTCACCGTCTGGAACGGGTTCTCGCAGGGAACGCCGTCGGTGAGCATCAGCGTTTTTGTGGTGACATCCATGATTACGGAAGTCACGGTGATGGAGTGGTTCTCCGGCGGCTCTAGTCCCACGGCGGCGTGGCGGCAGATGCCGTAGGGATAGCCCAGGTGGTCTTGTAGGTCTGACTGAAGATCGGCGATGCTGATTGTCTCGCGCTGAGACAGCAGTTCGCCGAGGCGCGTGCGGCGACCCTTCGAATACTCACGCTTGGGGTTAATCGGCTCGATGACGCCAATCTCTTCCGGGGCGGTGAAGTTGTTGGTATGAACAAGGCAGCCGCCCTCGCAGCCGAGCAGCCGCAGCGTCTCCGGCGCGGCTTCGATGTCAACGACTTTGTCCGGCGTCTGGGCAATCAAAAAGTTCGTGGAGCAGGCGCGGGCCTCAGCCGTCACGACCGAGACGGCGCTGTCGAAGTCGCGGGAGCGCAAAATCTCGTAACAGCGGACATGGAACGGTTTCGCGAGCGTAGACCAGTCATCTGCGGTGCTCATCATGCCGTTAATCGCAAGCGCGACGCCTTCGCTGTTAAACCCGATCTTGCCGCCGACGATGCCGGCCTCGGTAAAGGCCAGCGTTTGAAGGCCATCGGGGTCGGTCGTGTGCAGGACTGCGCCTAGCACCTGCGGAATCCAGTCCCAGTTCTGGCCGACCAGCAGATGACCGTTTGCAGACGCTTCCGGCAGGACGGCAAACGCCGTGCAGCCGTCGGCGTCCTCGGAGGTCCGGCCATACTGGTAGTACAAAATCTCGTAGCGCACTTGCAGCGCGGCAATTTCTTCTAAAGCAATGCCGGAACCGTCGCTAATCCCGCGCATCCCCTCAAAATAGTCCCGGTTCTGCCCGGCAATCGCGCCGGCGTAGCGGGACGCGATATTCAGCACTTTAGGCTTCGGCAGCCTGACTTCCATCTCGAAGCGGGCAAAGTAGGTGTTCAGATTGTGCTGGATGCGGTCTTGGAGCTGCTGCCCGTGCTGGATGCCCTGTTCGTACGCGGTGCCGGAGAGGTGAAGTAGTGGAAATGTCATAAGAGTTCTCTTTCTAGTGCTGTTGTTACCCATTCGGGAACAAAATCCCTGCCGTTTGCGCCAAAACGGGGTATAACAGCGCGATTGGAGACACATCATGCCGTTCTCGTTACCGAAAGTTGCATTAAAGGCCGTTCCCGGCCATGCGCGAGGCGCGTGGCAGGTCTGGAGCCTGGTGAAAGGCTTGAACGTCTCGGAACTTGCCGAAGCCGCCGAAAAGCCGTTTCATCTGGCTTTGGTTGGAGCAAAAGACCACACGGACCTGCTGGCGGGCCGGCTCGCGTTAGAGTCCGCGCTGCCGCGCGATCTCGGCCCATCCGGCCCGGCAGACATCAGCGCATTTGTGCACAGTTACCCCGCCGAGGCGGACGTGCCGATGGACAGCTTGATGCTGGATGCGGAGACGCTGGCCGGCAGTGAAGCCGAGCTTGCCGCGACTTTGGCGGGAATGGCGGCGGCGCACCCGGATCTGCGCGTGTCGCTGGCCCGGCATGTCCCGGCGTTCCGGCCCGCTGTGGCGACGCTGCTGATTAACGAAGCCTCGAAAGAGAATGCCAAGCTGGCGATGCTGTCAGCCCTGCCGGGCGTGATCCCGTTTACCGATTTTCTGCTTCCGGCGACTTCGCTTGGCGACATGATCCTGCTGACCAAGAACCAGGGCTTGCTGCTGCTGTCCCTAGCGGCGGTCTACGGCAAAGAAGTGGACTTGAAGGCGCGGACACGCGAGCTGCTGCCGGTGGTCGGGTCGGCTTTCGGCTGGCGCACCGTCGCCCGCCAGCTTATTGGACTGGTTCCCGGCGGCGTTGGGGTTGTGGTCAAAGGCGCGGTCTCGTATGCCGGCACCTACACCGTCGGCAAGTCGGCGATGCTGTATTACAGCACCGGGCAGACACTTTCCGGGCCGCGCTTGCAGCAGATGTACCGGGATGCGCTCCGGGATGGGGTTGCGCGTGCTCTTCCCCTGACACAGTCGGTAACAAAGCGGCTGAAGCGCAGTTGACATAACCGGGCCATTTGAGGTATACTGACGCCCAATTCGGCAAAAATAACAACTCCGAGAAGGAGACTGAGTGATTTGGGTGACATTGAAGAGATCGTCCTGACGCCCGCCGGCTACAAGGAAATCGCCGATGAGCTGGAAACGCTCCGCACGACAGAGCGGCGCGACGTGGCGGAGCGCATTCGGGACGCCATCACCTACGGGGAGCTGACCGAGAACTCGGAATACGAAGATGCTAAAAACGCCCAGGCGTTTTTGGAAGGCCGCATCGAAGACCTAAAGCATATTATGCAGATCGCCCGGCCGATGGATGTGGAAGAGATTCCCACCGACCATGTCGGCATCGGTTCCATCGTCACCATCAATGACGACGAGGAAGATTGGGAGTTTACGCTGGTGTCTCCCGTGGAAGCGAACCCCAACCGCGAGAAAATCAGCGACGAGTCCCCTGTCGGCGAGGCGCTGATGGGCAAAAAAGTCGGCGACACGGTGAGCGTCACAACCCCCGCCGGCAAGACAAAGTACAAAATCGTCGCGATCCGCAAGTAACAGTTTACGTTGCCGGGGCGGGGCTTGCCCCGCCCTTTTTGCTTGTTGACATCGTGTTTAGGCATTTTTTGTTAGGCCGGAGGTAGATTAGGTGCCATTCAGTTTTCGTAAGTCCATACGCCTCGGCGGAGGTGCGCGGATGACTTTTTCAAAGTCTGGTATAAGTACCTCTATCGGCGGTAAAGGTTATCGAATTACCAGTGGGCCGCGTGGAACACACGTTACTCTTGGCTCTGGTGGAATACGATACCGTCAGCGAATCGATGGGCATCTTAAACCTAGCACCCCGATCTATCCCTCCTCTCGGCCTGTCAACATACAAACCGTCGGAACTCCCATTGTTACCGCCGACGCTAGCCAACTTGTTGAGTTATCCTCAGCATCTACTCTAGAACAGCTAAATGATGTCAGCCATCAGCCTATGTACGCCTGGATGATTATCGTTGGCGGTTTAGCCTTGTCTGCACTGGCCGTACAAATTCATTTTGCCATCACAGCAATACTACTTTGTTTGTCTTTGTACTTAGCCTCTCTTGCTAAGACAGCCGACATAAAGCGTCGCACGTTTCATTTAGACTACAATCTAGAGCCTGTTGCACAGCAAAAATGGGATCTGCTGGGTCAATCTTTAACCGCTCTGGCAAGGACTCAAAGACTATGGCGAATTACTACGCAGGATCAGACATATGACAGGAAGCGAAATGCGGGTGCCTCGTCGCTCTTGAATAGAACACTTGCCTCCGTGCAACACACAAACTTGTCTAATATAGCTAGTAATGTTACCCCATACTGCCTGAACATAACTGGACAACAGTTTTTGTTCTTCCCTGACCGGATATATGCCTTGCAAAGCGGTAGGTACGGGGCCATTGAATATGCAAGTCTTGTAGTTGGGACGGGGCAAACAAACTTTATTGAAGAGCAAGGGGTTCCTCAAGATGCACAGGTCGTAGGAACGACGTGGAAATATGTTAATAAAGGCGGCGGGCCAGATCGCCGCTTCAACAACAACCGTGAACTTCCTATTGCACAATATGGCGTCGCTGAACTTCAATCAACGACAGGGCTAAATGTTCTTCTGCATATAAGTTCTTTAGATGCAGCTTCTTTAGATGCAGCTTCTTTAGATGCAGCGAGTAAGTTTAGTTCATTATTTAATTCTCTTCAAAGGCAAACACCTCCGCAACAGCAAAAGTCGGCTTCTCAGCAGTCGCCGCCAAGTCCTAAACCGCAGCCAAGTCAGCCTCGTCAAGAAACCCCCAAGTCAAATTATCGTGCGTCCAGCCCTCAACAGCCTCCAAGATCATCTTCTAGCTGTTTTCAAGTTCTTGGCCTTTCGGAAAATTGCACAAAAGAAGAAGCAAAAGCAAAGTACCGACACTTGGCAATGGCATACCATCCTGACCTTGTGAGTCATATGGCTCCAGAGTTTCAAGAATTGGCGAACAATAAATTGCGCGGGTTTAATGAGGCATACGAAGAACTGAAGCGGCTACGCGGCTGGTGAATAGCCATAATCGAATAGTTTAGAAAGACTTAACTCCTTGTCAGAAGAAACCACTATACTGCAAACTGCCCCGGAAGGCGGCATTGACCCGGTGCGGCGGCAAAAGCTCGACGCGCTGCGGGAAGCCGGGCGCGATCCGTTTGCGGTGGAGCGATTTGATGTGACTCATCACGCCGCCGAGATCGTGCGCGACTTTGAACAACTGGATACGCACACGGTCTTTCTCGCCGGACGCATCACGGCCGTTCGGGTGCAGGGTAAAGTCGCCTTTATGGACCTCTCCGACAGCACCGGGCGCATTCAGCTTTATGTCCGCAAAGACGAAGTGGGGGACGCGCTGTTTGACGACATCAAGCACCATCTCGATTTGGGCGACATTGCCGGCGTGTCCGGGTTTGTGTTTCGGACCCAGCGCGGCGAAATCTCCGTGCATGTGCGCGAATGGACGCTTTTGGCGAAGTCCCTGCGCTCGCTGCCGCTCGGCAAAGAGTATGAAACCGACGAAGGGGAAGAAAAGCAGTCGGGAGGCTTAAAAGACCCGGAAATGCGCTACCGGCAGCGGTCGGTGGATTTGCTGGTCAACAAAGATTCGCGGGAGCGGCTGCTGGGTCGCATGAAAGTCGCCCGTGCCATGCGCGAGTATTTGGACGGCAAGGATTATCTGGAAGTCGAGACGCCGGTGCTGCAAACCGTCGCCGGGGGGGCGGCTGCGCGTCCGTTCCTGACCCACCACAATGCTTTAGATGCCGAGCTGCACCTGCGGATTTCGCTGGAGCTGTATTTGAAGCGTCTGATTATCGGCGGTATTGATAAAGTCTACGAAATCGGGCGCGTTTTTCGGAACGAGGGCATCTCTCCCCGGCACAGCCCGGAGTTTACCATGATGGAAGTCTACGCGGCTTACGCCGATTTAGACGACATGATGACGTTGGTGGAGGGGATGTACCGCTTTATCTGCCGCGCCCTGCACGAGGGCGAGCAGTTCACCTACCAAAATCAAGCCATTGACCTAATGCCGAGTTTTGCCCGGCTGCCGATGCTGGAAGGCATTCGGCAGTTTGCCGGAGTCGCGCCGGAGGAGCTGACGATTTTAGAGTCCGCCCATGCCGTGCTGACGCGGCTCGGTCTGCCGACCGAAAACGAGCCGACGGTCGGCGGGATCATCGAGAAGCTGCATGAGCGGTTCACCCAGCCGAATTTGATCCAGCCGACGTTTATCACGGACTTCCCAACCGAAACGTCGCCGCTGGCAAAGAAAATGCCGGGCAACCCAACCCTCACGCGCCGGTTCGAGGTCTACATGGCGGGCGCGGAGCTTGGCAATGCATTCAGCGAGATCAACGATCCGCTCGACCAGCGGGAGCGGTTCACGGCGCAGGCCGCGCTGCGTCAGGGCGGCGACGCCGAGGCGCATCCAATGGACGAAGACTTCCTGCGGGCGATGGAATACGGAATGCCTCCGACCGGCGGGTTCGGCGGCGGGGTAGACCGGCTGGCGATTATTCTCACCGACGCACCTTCTATTCGAGACGTCATTTTGTTCCCGCTGCTGCGCCCGGAGCGTGTGTGAGGCTTTGGAAGCTGGGTATCATACGGCGTAGGCTAAATGGGCAAGTAGCTTTATGAACAAACCACTGTCGAAGTCAACGAATACCTTTGTGTCGGCGCTGTTCACGCTGTTTCTGCTGGGACTCTGTACCTGGGGAGAGCTAAGTTTGTCCGGCATTGTCGGGGTTCATCGCCCGTATACGATTTTTTATCTGATTCCCGTGGCGGTCGGTGCCGCGCTCCTGGGCATCTGGGGCGGCATCGGCACGGCATTTCTGGCATTGGTTCTGGCGCGTGTTTACTTGTTCGCCGACAACAAGCACGGCCTTGCCTTGCTGTCGTTCCCAAACCCTGCCGAGGGGATCGAGTTTGGTGCGATGCTGCTGGGAACGGTCACGATTGCGATTATTACCGGGACGCTGCGCTCGACCCTCAGCCGTTACAATCACTCCAACACAGAACTGCAAACAGTCAATGCCAAACTGAAGGACAGTGAGGAGCAGCGGCGCGTGTTCAACCGCGATGTCCTGCTGGCAGTCACCGGCGGCAAGCTGCGGCTTGTCGAAGCCAGCGAAATCCCGCCATCTGAGCTGTCCCAGATTTTCCCCCTCTTTACGCAAATGCTGGCGGAGCCGGGCGATGCCAGCGTCCTGCGCCGTGCGCTAAATCGCATTGGACAGGAATGCGGCATGGACAGGGACCGGGTGGACGATTTATGCACGGCAACAACCGAAGCCGCGACAAACGCAGTCAAGCACGGCAACGGCGGGCAGGCGACGGTCTGGGCGGTCGGCGACTCCGTGACCGTTCAGATCGCCGACAACGGCTCCGGCATCGCGCCCGCGCACCTGGCCCGTGCGACGTTAGAGCAGGGCTTCTCGACGCGCGTCTCGCTCGGCATGGGCTTCCATCTTATGCTACAGTCTACCGACACGTTAGCTTTATGTACGGACGTTCACGGAACAATTGTTTTTCTCCAAGTGTCCAATAAATCCCGGCCAACAATTCAAGAGTCTGTTCTGGCCCGCTACGCCGGCATTGAATAGAAAAACAAATGCACAGAAAAATGGAAGATCAGTCCCCGGTGACACGGCGCGGCCTGCTCCAAACGGCGGCAGGCGCGGCTCTGGCCCTCGTCCTCACAGGCCGCGCCGAGGCCGCCGCCGACCAGTGGATCGCCGTCGGCAAATCGGAGATGTTCGTCATCGGCAAGCCCCAGCGCGTAACAGTTCCGCACGGCGGCGTACTGTATGTTACCCGCACTGACGCCAAAACATTGACCGCCGTGTCCGCGAAATGCACCCACCGGGGCTGCGAAGTCGGCTGGTCCGCCGAAGCGTCCCAGCTTCAATGCCCCTGCCACGGCGCGGCCTTCGCGTCCACCGGCAAGAACATTCACGGCACCCGTCGCCATCCCGAAGAAGCATTGCCCGCGCTTGTCTCTCCGGCAGTCCGCGAAAAGGCCGGAGTCGTAGAAGTCAATCTCGGCAGCGTCACTCCCGACGACATTGAGCCGATAGAAGATTAATCAGCGTAAGAAAAGGCCCGGCACTAGAAGTGCCGGGCCTCTTTTCTGCCGGTAGATCATGCCCGGAACCAGGTATGAGTCGCTGCCGGCAGTGTCAGCTTTGGGTCATTCCCGCTGTGAATGCCGCTGACAGTTACTGTATATGTTTGTCCGGGCGTCAGCGGCGTTGTCGTCAGCAGCACGGTCTGATGGTCTGCTCTCAGCCGCGCTTTTAGGACGCGCACCCCGTTGTCCAGCGCGTAATTCTGCGCTTGCAGGGCGCTTTGCGGGTCTACTGCCTGATTGAAGGTAACCGTGACGAGCTTCCTAGATACGGTGGTCTGGCGGATGGCCGGAACTGTGTCGCCGAGCAGGCCGTAGACTTGAAGCTGATTGGAGAACGTGGACAGATACACTTTGCCGTTGATGATGGTCGGCGCACAGAACTTGGCGAACATGCCGGCATCGTCGCGGCTGGGGTTCATCTTCGAGTCCCAGATCTCGTGCGTTAAATCCGACGCATCATACGCCCGCAGGATGCCCGGCACCGTCTCCCAGTTGGCGTTCGCGTCATACGGCGCGGACGACCAGACAATCCCTGTTCCCGCTTTGCCGCCGTCGGCGGACACCGACAGGAACGCCCCCGGCATCCCGTCCGGCACGGCGACCGCGCTTTCTGACGCCGGAGTGGGGTTCAGCTTGCCGGCGTCGAGCTTGAAGGCCATCAGGTGCGCGTACTCCGGCCAGATGTAGACCTGCGCCCCGCCCGGCCCATTCCAGTAAACGGATGAGCCGTGGCAGTTGCCGTGCGTAATTTGGAACGACTGGACAATCTGGCTGTCGCTGGTGCTTTGGTAATGGCCCATCTTATTCCTCTGGGTCAAATACAGCCAGCCGTTCTTGCCGCCGCCGAGCAGGAGGTTCGTGTTCGGGATGAGCAGCGGCCCGGAAGCGCCGGTATCCTGGTCGTTGTCACTGAGGGAAGCTTGGTCATGCGGTGTAAAGTAGTCCTGCACCGCAAGGCTGCCCGGCTTTGCGGCGAGCCGCAGAATGCTGTCGCCGTAATCCGGGCCGCCGGTGTCGGCGTCGAATGTCCCGTTGCCGACCATCGCGTAAATGTTGCCGTAAGGGTCAGACGCCATGCCCATGCCGGCCTGCCAAATCGCGCCTTCTTCCCCATTCGGCGTTAGGTTAAAGACGCACGTCTGGACCAGAGTTTTGGCATCATAGCCGAGAATCCAGCCATGAAACGGCGGGCTGTCCGCATGGGAGCCGAACGCCAGATAGACGGTGCCGCTTGCCAGCAGCAGGGCAGGCCTCTGAAGCTGCTTGACAGGGTCAAACGCCACCTGCCCGCCCGCGCTCGCCATGCCGGTTCCGGGAACTGCCGCTTTGATCTCCACCGGACTGCCAAACTTCTCGGCCCCGGTCGTGATGTCAAGCGCATGGAGACGCTGGACATAAGTGCCGTGTTCTTTCGTCTTGGCTTCCACAAAGATCGTGTTTGTAGACGGGTCAATGACCGGCGTGCTGGTAATGCCGATCTCGATCCGCATATCCGTCCATTTGGTCGTATAAACTTCCGTGGCCGGCACCGACGGTCCTAAGTTCACCTTCCAAAGCGGCTGCTTGACTGTTAAATCGTCGGCGTCGAACGCATACACGCTGTTATGGGCGGTCGCGACATACACGACATTATGCAGCCCTTTGTTCGGCACCCGCACATTCTGAACATACAGCGGCTGGGCGTACAGGTAGCCGTCTACGGTCAGCGTCCCCAGCTTGCCAAATGTTTTCGGCCCAACGCTTGCCGTATTCAGCAGTGTTTCCGACAGGTTATCACCCGTCCGCGCGTTGTCGTTATGCTGCGTCAGCACGGCAAGAGGCGAGGCGTGTGCGCCTGCGGCGCTGACGCAGGCCACCCCCAGTAAAGCGATTTGTCGCGACAAAGATCGTCGTGTCATAGTCATTGGTATTTCTAATCCTGAAGCCAGGCTTTGCGGAACTTATATTCCCAACGGGGTCCCTATTCAGCGTGAATTTCTACGGTCTTAGCACGTTCCCTCTGCTGGGTTCCTATTTCACGTCTTCGGGATGAACAACGGTGATACCCAGCGGAATATAGCGCTGAAAGTCTTTCACGTTGAACGTGAGAATATGGGTCAGGCCATGTGCCAGCATTGCGGCAGCGAGACGTGCATCGTGAACGTGTATTCCAGTGACGCCGAGCGTCAGGACAATCGCTCGCCACTTCCGATACACTTCAGCGTTGTCGTACTTCATGGGGAAGTCAAACTCAAGCTGCTGAATTTTGAGGTCCGCTTCAGTAACATTCCAGCCGAAGCCGCCACGCTGTTTGTCTAGGGGGAGCCGTGACGACACGCCAGAACTCGTTCATAGTCTGCGGCACTAGGTAGATGTCATCGGTCTCTAAGATCGTCTCTACCGCCTGTGTGGCCGCCGAGTACATGGGGTGATCCGGCTCGCTGTTTCGCAACCAGACATTGGAGTCGGCAAGCCAGTCAATCATTTACTGCTCTCCGTAGATTGTACTGCGGCTAATGGCACCGTCTGAAAGCAGAGGCGTGTTGTGTCCATTGCTTTCGGCCCAGCGCCGGAACCTCTCAATTCTTGCCTGTCGCGCGGATGCTGTGTCTTGCCGTTTCGCTGCAACTTCGGCCAGAGCCTCTCGAAGCAGATCTTCGTGAAGCTGCTCAGGCGCAACCCCGCGCTCATCCGCGACGTTTCGTAGGCTTGTTTCAATGTCTGGGTTCAATGTCAGTGTCATCGCTCGTGTTCCTTCTTTGGGCTTCCTTCACACCTCTGCCAGTATCGCCTTGCGCCGCTCGTCGAACTCTTCCTGCGTAATAATGTCTTCGGCGCGAAGCTCTTTCAAGTCGTTCAGCCGCTCTTTGAGTGTCCGGGGTCCTGCCGGTACTGGGGCGGTCGCCACTGCCGTCGCGCCGTTCGGAATGACGGCAGGGACGGCGGATGTTTCCGCTGGGACGGCACCCGCAGACGCCGTGCCGCCTTCATAGTTGATTTCTTCCAAGTAGTTGGTCAGCACCAAGTAATACGCATTGTAGAACGCCGGGAGCCAGGCCGATTTCTGCACCAGCGCATGGGCGACGAGGCGGTCGCCCAGAGCGCGGCCGCCTATGTCGCGCAGGCGCTCGTCAATCGCGGCGGTGATTTGGGCCTGCATCCGGCGGTCGTCGCACAGCTTCTGGACGATGTCGCGGGCTTCGAGCGGCGGGCGATCCGGGCTGCCGGCTTCGGCTTTAAACCCGGCGATGGGTGTTTCCACCGTGTTGAAGCCGCCCAGCGCGTCCGACTTCGGCATCCCGAAGCGGTCCACATAATTGGCGACAAACCGAAGCTGCGTTCGCGTGCCGATGCTGGTGTACCGCGATTCGCGCTCTTCTGAGATCACGCCCGACGCCCAACCGACCACAAACGTCCGCCACGCCTGCTTCTGGTCCTCGGCGGACGGCGGGGAGATACGCACCCACTCTTGGACATCGGTGCGCGTGTGGATCGGGTTCGCCGCCGCACCCTGCGACTTCACCTGGTCATACGCATAGCGGTACGAGTCCATCCCTTGAAGCAGCCGCAGCGGAAAGGCCGCGCGTTCATGCAAAAACAGCACTTGATCCGACTCGTTGGAGTTCGTGATCTGCTGGTCTTTGACATTCTGCACCGACTCCATCAGCATCGAGCCGAACCGCTGCTCGTTTTCAGAGCGCGGGGCCGCGCCGTGCAGCACTCCGACAATGGTCTGCTCCTTGTTCATGTTGTGCGTGTAGTTCGGCGCGTTCTCCTGCAAATGCAGGAAGGGCCGGGAGAGCGCGACAACCCGGCGCAACGTCTGCACCGTCCGGTCGGTATCCAGCCCGTACTTGGCGTAGAACTTGTCCAGCACGCTTTCTTCACTGACAGGCTTGAAGACCGCTTTGGCGTGGTCCAAGATGACTTCGCTCAGGCGATTTAGCTCCCCGTCCTTCATACCCCAGATGTCGCCGCGTGTGCCGAGGGTTTCCAGAATGTCCGTGACGAGGTTGTTGACGACGGTGGAAGCCGGGTCCTGAGCGTTGCCGACATAGAACGCATACCGCTCGTCAATATCGCCGCCGACATAGCGGTCCTGCCCGGTGTTCGGGTCGGTCTCGCGCCGTCCGGGGTTAAACAGCACCTCGCCGTTCACGTCTACCGGCTCCTGAACGGCGTGCCGCTCGGCCCGCTCAAACCTGGCCCGGAGCGAGTCCATACGCTCGACATAGCGGTCCATGTCCGCCCGCAGGGCGCTGATGGTCTCAATCATCCGGGTATAGAACACCGCCGCCGCACCTGCCGCTTTAAAGTCTAGCGCCTCAGCGTCGTACCGGCGGGCGGCAGCCAAATACAAGTCTTTCTGCTCGTCAATCTCGCGGCGCTTGGCAGTCGCAATGAGGCTCAGCATGAAGTCACCCGAATGACGATTGATGGCGGTCAGCGCATCATCGCGCTGCTTGGCAACAAGAAACGCATTGCTCTTCAAGTCGTCCTGCTGCTTTTCAAGCTGGGTCAGGTAGCCGCGAAACCTGTCCACCATCATGTCGAGGGACGCCGCTGCGACGGAGTGCCGGTGGTTCGGGTCGTTCACTCGTGCCGAAACCCAGTCCCGCAGGGCTTTGTCTTTGGCCCGAATGGCCGCGCCTAGATTCTGCTGTATCTGGAACACTGACTCGCCAAGATTGGTTCGGCGCTTGGCGAGCAGATCCGGGTTCGGGTCGGTGTCTGCAACTTTTGCTTCCGCCTCTTTCTGCCGCGCCGTCAGGTAGCCGACGACGTTCCCGTGGCCGGGGTAAGCGGTCGCATACTGCCGGTCTACCGCCTGCCAGTAGGCGAGTGCGCCGTCTCGGAGCGTTTCACCCGTCTCCGAGTTTCCCAATAGCACCTGGCGCTGCACGGCTTCGGGTGTCATGCCGAGCCGCCCCAGTTCCTGATCCGTAAACGCCCCGACATTGACTGTGCGTTCTAGGGGCGTCGTCCAGCGCCGGACAATATCGCCCGCCAGACGGTTCGAGCAGGCCGCCATGACCTTGTCTTTTGGAAACTGGATCGCCGACAGGCCGAAGCCGAGGTAGTTCTGCGGGCAGCCCAACCCGTCCGACGTGATGAGAAATTGGTCGAAGTTGTTGCGGTTTGACTTTTTCTGCCGCTGGAACTCAGAGGTGAGGTCTAAGAAGATCGAATGCCCGATCATCTCCACCAAGTCTTTCACTGAGTCAAGCTGGGCGGCGGGCGACGACGTATCCGCGAGATAAGTATAGCGGAACGGCGGGTCGGCATCCTCCATCGGTGGAATATCCGCTTGGTACTGAGCCGTAAACGTCGTTGTCGGGTCCGTGTAGTGGTTCAGCTCTAGCAGCGCCGCGTAGGCATTGGGCCGGTTATCCACGGCCACGGCTTCCGAGTTCGGCGGAATAGAAAACATGCCGACCGTTTCCAGCATCCGCTGGTTCTTGAACTTGTTGCGAACCGTGTAGGCCAAATCCAGAAACATTCCCGACCCCGTGCCGCCGAGCAGCGACCCGACTACATAGACCGTAATGCCTTCGCCCACTTGCAGGCCGTTCCGAATGGCCGTCTCTTTCGACGAGTCTTTCGTAATTTGAAGCATCTGCTCTTCCAGACGCCGGGCGATTTGGTTGTAGTTCCAGAAGTAGGCCAGCCGCCCTCTAGCTCGGACCGCGCCCGCGCCCTGGTCAATGTCGCCCGTCAAGACACGCGGGTCGAGCCAGTTCCGCAGGTGCGGATGCTCCCGCAGGTTCTTCCGCAGCGAATCCACCCCATGCACCGATGTGTGGATTTTGTCGGCGGTGTCTAAGTTGACCTCGTCATCATAATCCGGGTTCTTCGCATAAATGGCCTGATCCGTGTCGAGGAGAAGAAACGTCACAATCGGCAGCTTGTCCAAAGCGCCGTACTTGTCCACGAGCCGCTTGCGAATATCGAGCATGATCTGATGCCCGGTCCCGCCGACCCCAATAATCAGCGACCGCGAGATACCCCGCAGCCGTCCGTCCTCCGCCTGCGGCCCCGTCGTAGACGCCGCCCCCGCCGCGCCATTCATTCCGTTTGTTGTTTGTATTATTTCTGCCATAGTGTTTGTGAGAGTAGAAAACTAAGAGAATTAAGCTGTCTGCACCCGAATTTTGCGTTTGTCACGCAGATACCAGATTGGAGGCAATGCCATGAAAATGCTGTCCAAAAGCACAGAAAGCCACAAAAGATGCAGGTGCTGGCTTTGCAGCTCAACCCCGTGTGGTCCAATGTCCGCGACTTGCGTGGACAAATAGAAATGATAGCTATGCAGCATAAATCCTGACCAAACGGTGCCGAGCGTCCAGAAATAAACCCATAACGGGATGTTTTGGGATTGCCCTTTGAGGCGGCTGGTAAGGGCAAAAAAGATCAGCAGGCTCAGCACCGCCCAGGTTCCTATATTGTCCATATGGTTCGTCTCCTATCAATGAAACCATGACATAAATGTCACGGCTAATCAGCGCAGACGCTATAAAACACCGCTTCGCGGGGTTAGAGAATATAATCTGTTCCGAGTGCCGCGAAGCGGTACTTCCTAGCGCTTCGCTGATTAGCCGTGCCATTCATGGCATGGTTCTTTTATGCTTTCTGTCTCTTTGTTTCTGTCTCAAACAGAAATCCGAACGGCTTGCGCTTCCTCTACGCCCCGTAACGTCTGCCTGTGTGTCGCCAGCCGGTTCGTCCTGTATTGACGGCACGGCGCGGGACGACCATTTTCAGCCACTGAGAGTTCGTCAGCGTGTCCAAAAAATCATGCTCGCCGTTCGCGGTGACGATGACATAGCGGATTCCCGCTACATAAAAATCGGCAATGTCTTCCCATCGAACCGCTGTTTCACCCAGTGCGTTGATAAAGCGCAGACCTTCCTCGTCTGCAATAATTCTGTCTCCCAATCTCGGCTGAGTTGCACGATACACCGGGCGAAGCGCCAGGGGCAATACCTGCTTGCCAATCATAAAAAGGCCCGTCGGTGTCAGCAGCCAGCCTCAGCCGGGCAGCGTGTGCGTCGTGAACCATCGAAGCGCGAAGTAAACGCCGACCGCCAGCAGCCCGTACTTGTGGAGGTCATCCATCCAGCGCAGGCTATTCCGGTTGATAGCCGTGTCATAGCGGCAGTTCAGCGGGAGAAGTGCGCTTTTCACCACGACCGCCCCAGACAGTGAGAGGCCGGAGACCTGCCCGGCGTGCCGCGTGATGACCTCCCAAATTTCTGCCTCTGAGGACCAGCAACTCCCATAGATAACAAGCGCTCCGCTTGGGGCCGTTATCGTGACAAAGGTTTTCCCGACCGACGACCTGGAGGAAGGCGTTGCCTCAAACTCCGCTGTTACATCTTCCCACAAAGCCGACCGCCAGCGGCCAGCTTTACGCCATCGTACCCCATGCTTATCCGCAACGATGCAGCTTCTGGCGAGGCAAATTGCACTGGCAATACCAAACGGTACGATACAAACCGTGCCAGTAAACAGCAAGAGAGCGGCAGTAGACCAAAGGAAACCAGGAGACAGCAGCAGCCCGGCAGCAATGCCTAGAGGCAACAGCACCGCAAGCACAGCCGCTGTCCCAAAAAAGCCCTTAGCTTCGCCTGCCAGACGGCAAACGACTGTTTCTGTTGCTTCCTCTGCCGGGGTTGTGCCACTCACCGCGTCCATTGAGTTCTCCGGGTCGAGTTCTAGCCGCGAAGAGAAAGCCGCCCTGCGGCCTCGCCGCTGCTGGTCGGCGGCTGGCTCAGAAGAGTGTCCACTTCTGCACGGGCGACCGTGACGGCATTGGCTTCGAGCGCGACCCGGTGAATGCTTGCCGCAAGGTCCGACAATTCTGGCGTGGACTGACGGCCTCCGATTTGGAGGGCGGTCAGGCTGGTCCGCAGGGCTTTAATTTGTTCGTTGACTTCTTCCCGCAAAGCACGGTTTCGGCGCAGAAGCAGCAGCGTTTTGGCGGCGGTGTCCGCCCGTCGCAGGAGGGACTCGGCCCGGCGGCGGAGGCTTGCGGCGATTACTGCGTCAGTTTCGGCCTGCGCGTTTTCAAGCTGGGTCTGCGCTTCGGTGCGAAGGGCCGGCGGGTTATCGGAAACGGCAACCTGCTCCGGCGGCAAAGCTCCCACGGCGGTGGCGAGCGCGGTGATGGCATCCCGCACTTCGCGGTTTGCGGTCTCGTCTTTTGTGTCCGGCAGGCGGACGACGGAAAGCACTAAATCCAGATAACTTTGCAGCAGCGTGTCGCCCGCCTGCTGCCGCACGACTTCCACCTCATAGTATACCAGTGGACGCTTGAGGCTTTCGGTAAAGTTCACCGCTTTCACCGCGAGCGCTGCGTACCAGCTCAAGCAAATGACAGCCGAGAACCCTAGAAACACAGCCAGCGGCGTGAGGTGCAAGGCCGCGCACAACAGGGTCAGCGCCGTGCTGCCGAATGCCAGCGCCCCCATCGTATTCGGCGCTATTCCCGGTGCCGGCGTCGCTGAACTGCGAGACCGTCCTTGCTGCACTTCACGGCTGATTTGATCGCCTAAATCTTGCGGGTAAAGGTCCATGTGTTCACGCTTTATGCTGCTTCATTACGCGATTTTGCGCCGGGTAAAGAGGCCGACCAGAACGGCAAGAATAACGACGCCCGCCAGGGACAAGCCGAGCCATTTGACGTAGTCAAAACTGAGCGTCAGAACACAAAACGCCAGGGCGACATATGCGACGAGGCCGATCAAAAGCGCAATCCGGGCCGCCGCCGCCGCATCCCCGCGCTGGTTCAGGCCGCGCGTGGCCGTGTACGACACAAACGGCAGAAACAAAAAGCAGATGAGCAGGCCGATCCCCAGCACCAAATACCGGGTCAGGGGGTTCGCAACCACAAACTGGTAATCGTTAGCCGGCGACTCGGGGAACCGTGTGCTGCCGAGGTCGCCCGCCTGCGCCTCAAAGTGGTAGCGGTATTCCCCGCTTGCGTTCGGTGTGAACGGCCAAGTGACGGCAACGGGTTTCCCGCTAGTCGCGTCGCCGGAAAGCTTGCCCGGCACGATGACCGTCTCGCCGTCCGGGGTTAAAACGACCAGCGACAGCTTTGTCGGCGGGTCGCCGGTGTAGTTCAGAGACATTGCAAGCGGTTCATGCAGCTTAACTTCGGAAGGCAAATCCACATTCTCTATCGGCTTGAGCGTCGGCGGCGCGGCAAAGGCGCTGAGGCAGAGCGTCAGCAGCAGTGTGACGGTCAGGAACAGGCGAAAAGTGAGCAGTTTCAAGGGCACGCGGCCTCCTCGGCAGGAACAGGGTGGAGCGGTAGTAGTTCTACGAATTCTCCTCACTGATTGTGACACAAAACGGAAAAAAAGGTTGCAAGGGTTCGGTTGCCTAAATCAATTCGGATTAGGAACCCCTCTTCACCCCGCTACGGAGGCCCTGCGACTAGGGGCCGCTCGTCCCTCGCTCCCTCCCCTGTTAGGGAAGGGCAACACGGAGGGGGAGAAGATTGTCGCGTAGGGGCGCTGCTTGCCGCGTCCTCCTGTCCTATCGGTTCCGAAAGCCCTTCCCTAATAGGGACCTTCCAGGTAGCCAGTGCTGAGGGAGCGACACTGAGGCAGGATGCCGCAAGTGCCAGGAACGAGCGGGAGGGGTTCTTTGGTTTTCTAAAACACCGGCGCGTGTGGGTCTAAGACTTGAACGCGATGCTCCCGCTCGGCTTCCGAGGCGGTCGCCGGGACGGACACCCGCAGCTCGTCGCCGGGCCGCAGCGGCGCCGGCTGCTGAAGCTTTAGCCCATTGTGGTACAAGGCCGGGGACGGGTCAGTGTCCGCAGGAGCCGGGACCAAAGACAAGCCGCCGCGCTCGGCTTTGATCAGCGCAACCGGGGCGGCGAGGCCCGCCAGCGGAAAGATGTCCTGGCTTGTCGAAGTGACGGACGGGACGCCGCCGAGGGCAAGAGACGCGCCGGGCGTCAAGCGGTAGTCACGCGGCAGAGATTTCGGGCCGAGACGCAGGCGCACCGGAACCGGACGGCGACTGAGAAAGTACCACAGCAGGCCCAGCAAAAGCAGAGCCGCAAGCAGGCCGCCGAGAATGAGCGGCAGGGACGAAGACGGCTTCCCCGTGCCGGAAGCGGCCAGCACGGTCGGTGCCTCGGTGGTCGTGCCTGTTCCGCTGTCGCCTTGATTCGGCCCCACCGGCAGGCGCTCAATCGGACGGCCATTCGCGGCAATCGTCACGCCGACGCCGTACTGATGCAGGCAGCCGGAGCGCAAGAGCTTCGCCAGCAGCCGCTCATAGTCCTTGTTCTCCGCCGAGTTGGGATAAACGGTCAGGCCCTTCAGTGTGTAGTACGACAGGTACCTAGGATAGTTCGGGTCGGTGAGATCGGGGCGGTCGTTGAACGAGTCGGTCAGCAGCACCACGACGACCGGGCAGAGATGCTCCCGCGATGCCAGCTTCAAGGCTTCATGGTGCGGCCAGCGGATGTTGGTGCCGTGGCCCGGCGCGGGCGCGGTCGGCAACTTGTCAATTAAGCCGCCTACGTCGGCAGGGCTTTTCAGCGTTGTGTCGAACACGGTCTTGTAGCCGGTGCCGAAAGGGATTAAGATGACCCGGTCGCCCGGTGAGCAGCCTGCCCGCAGAAGCGTCGCGGACGCCGCGCGTTCCTCAGAAAAGACCCCGCCGTGCCGGGTACTTTCGGTCACGTCAAAGACCAAAACCAGCGTTTTGGCTTTCAGGGGCTTGATCTGCCGCGCGATGGCGTCTGGGGACAGCGTCTGGGCCAAACTTGGCGCAGCCAGCAAGAAGAAAAGTGCGGCGAAAAGTGCCTTCATAGGGTCCTCGGAGAGAATGCCTGCTCTGAGCGTCAGGGCGTCAAAAGTGCAATTCCCCGCCTTTCACTCCGCCACTGCACTGGTCAGCACTGGCTACCCGGAGGGCAGACCTGGAAGGCTGAGCGTAGCGAATAGGAGGCGCGGGCAAAGATTTAGGAGTATGTTGCTTTCCTCTCTCCGCCCGCGAAGGCGGAAGCTTGCCTTTTTAAAGCACGGGGTTTCAGCCCCGTGTCAGGGCTTCGTAAAGAACGAACAGTCCTGAAGCAAGTAAAAGCGGAACGCAGCCGGTGCGGCCTGCGCTCGGCGGCAGGGCGTCCTCGATACCGCGCACGACCCGGACCCGCACCTCGCAGGCCATGTCCCGCCAGACCGGCTTCGGGCCAAGCAGGGTGTCCGCGACAATGCTGGTGGTGAACGTCACCTGCGCGACATAATCGCCGCCGGCAAGGCTTGCGGCGTCCAGCGCGAAGCCCAAGAAACGTGTCTCGCCCGGCTCAATCCAGATCGCCCGCAGGTCGCCGGGATATGTCAGCCACTTCGGGCGCGTGTGAATTCTCTCGATCCGCAGCCGCATCGGGCCGATGTTCTGGACCCCAACATGCACCACGCCCTGCTGGCCGCCGCGCACCAGCCCTGGGTCCGGCTCCTGGACACAGGCAATCCCCGGCAGTTCCCCGGAATGGGGCAAACTCTCCGCCAGCGGCACCTCGCCGGCTTTCATCTCGGCTCTTTCGGCCTCCGTGCCTGGTGCCGTGACAAGTACCGGCAGGGCGATCTTCTGCTCCGCCCAGGCTGTGCCGGACGCGGGCCGCAGAGTTGTCGAACCGTCGCTGGAACGCACGGACAGCGTGGCGCTGTAGGCGCCGGGAGTGAGACGCGCCGCGCTGACGGTCCAAAGCAAATCACCGCCGGTGCCAGGTTCGAGGTTGACCGGTGTAAACCCGTTCGGCAGGTTCAGCCAGATAGCGTCTGATGTCACCGCTTCTAAATGCAGTGGGCTGTCGCCTTCATTGTCCAGTGAAAGTGTCACCGTTGTGCCGCCGCCGGGCGTCACCGTCGCGGTTGGCGGGGACACCGCGCAGACCAGCCGCGAGCCGAGACGGGTGCGCGGCGCCGTGTCCGCCGCTAGGTCACCCGCATTAAAGCCGAGCAGACCGGCCATCCGGGCGATTGCGTCCAGCTTGTAGCGCAATTCTTCGGCGGACTGGGTCGTTTCCTGCGTTTCGGAGAGGTTTCGCAGCAGACGCACCCGCGCCGCGCTTCCCGCCTCGTCTCCTTCGGGCCGGGCCGGCAGAAAATCTTTGTACAGGCCGCATAGCTCGGCAAAGTCCCGGCGCGGCACGGTTTCGGCCGGTGTCCGGGCCGCCGCGAAGTCGGACAGCAGCGCATAACCGGGATACTGCTCGCTGCCCAGCACGTTTTCCGCCGTGACCGCCCCGTGGGTCAGGCCCGCGCTGTGGGCGTAGTCAAGCGCCTCCAGGAGCGGCAGCAGGCGGGCATGAAGGCGATCAAAGGCCCGCTGGGACACGTCGGAGAGGGCTTCGCGCAGGTTGCAGCCCGGCACGAAGTCGCGGACCACATAAAACGCTTCGCCGTCCACCAGCCACCGGCGCGTCGGGACAATGCGCGGGTGCTGCAAAGATAATGCCTGTGTCGCCCGCGTTTTTGCCGCGTCCCCCGCCAGCCGCTTCACCAGCACCTGCCGTCCGCCGCCGGCTTCCCGCGCCGTCCACGCCGCCGCGCCGGGCGTCGCCGTCGGTACCGGCGTCACGTCCTCAAACTGCGCCAGCACCCGGTCTGTCAAGACAACCATAGATGCGTTTAGTATACCAGATAGCCCGACTATCACGCGGATATTCTGGGTACAAACGCCATATGATCTTTTCCACGCGCACGCACGGCGTTCTCGATTATGCGTCGGTCGCGCTTCTGCTGGCTCTGCCCCGCGCTGCCGGCTGGAGCCGCCCTGTGACGAACCTTTTGACGGTGTCCGCACTGGCAACTCTCGTTTACAGCCTTGCCACTCGCTACGAGCTAGGCGCGGTTAAGGTGCTGCCGATGCCGGCGCATCTCGCGCTCGACGGCACCAGCGGCGCGGCCCTCTGCCTCGCCGCCGCGCTCCTCCGCGCAGAGCCGGGCGCAGTCCGCGCTTCCCTGCTTGGCCTCGGCTTGTTTGAGGTTACCGCGTCGCTGACAACCGAGACCGAGCCGCGCCCGGCCCCGTGAAAGCAGCGTTTTTGGGTACAACGGGATGGGAGGCGTATGCCATGATTGTACAGGATATTATGACTGAATACCCGGAGTCGCTCGGTCCGCAGGATTCGATCCAAAAAGCTGCCCAGCTTATGCGGGACCATGACTACGGGGTGATTCCAATTTTAGATGGGATGCAGGCCCTGGTCGGTGTTGTTACTGACCGGGATATTGTAATTCAGGCCATTGCCAAAGGGCATGGGCCGGATACGCCGCTTGAGGCGTGCATGACGGTCCAGCCGGACACGATCCCCAGAGACCTGCCTATCGGTCAAGCACTGCACCTGATGAACACGCGCCAGGTACGGCGTTTGCCGGTGGTCGAAAGCGGGCGTTTAGTCGGCATGATTTCGCTTTCGGACATCGCGAAAGCGCAAATCCCAGAGAACGAGAAAGCAAAAACACTGGAAAGCGTCTCGGCAGGCGGGGCCGATATTCGTCCCGGCGCAGATTTGCCGGAAGCGTAGAACCCCTCCCGCTCGTCCCTCGCTCCCTCAGCACTGGCTACCTGGAAGGCCCCTGTTAGGGAAGGGCACTATAGAACCAGCGGCTGAGGCTTTTGCCAAGCCCCTCCGAACTTCTCTTGGCCCTTCCCTAACAGGGGCCTTCCAGGTAGCCAGTGCTGAGGGAGCGAGGGACGAGCGGGAGGGGTTCTTGACATCCTCACCCCTGCCTGGTAAACTCGGCCTATGACAGCCTCAGAAATCGCGGCGAAGCTGCACGGTAATCTAATCGTCTCGTGCCAGGCCCTGCCCGGCGAGCCGCTGTTCGGCGCGGACATCATGGCCCGTCTGGCAATCGCCGCCGAGGCGGGCGGGGCCGCCGCCATCCGCGCGAACAGTCCTGCTGACATCGCCGCCATTCGGGCGGTGACAACCCTGCCGCTGATCGGCCTGTCCAAAGTAGATGTCGCCGGCTTTGACGTTTACATCACCCCAACACTTGCCGATGCTCAGGCAGTGGCCGGCGCCGGGGCGGACATGGTTGCGCTTGATGCGACGCAGCGCCCGCACCCGGAAGGCACGGCGGCGGAGTTCATTCAGCGCGTCCGAGCCGTGACCGGGAAGCCCGTGCTTGCCGACATTTCCACTGATGACGAAGCGCTTGCCGCGCAGGAGGCTGGGGCAGACTTTATCTCAACCACGATGTCCGGCTACACCCCGTACAGTTCGCAGTCCGAGGACCCCGATCTGGACCTAGTCCGGCGGCTCGCGTCCATTCTGACCGTCCCTCTGATTGCCGAAGGCCGGATTGCGACGCCGGAGCAGGCCCGCGCGGCGCTTGATGCCGGGGCCTGGGCGGTCGTTGTCGGCGGCGCAATTACGCGGCCTCAGCAGATCACGCAGCGGTTTGTCAAAGCCGTGCGCCGCCGATGAGCGTTTACTTGGGAATTGACATCGGCGGCACGAAGATCGCCGCCGGGCTGGTCTCGGCAGAGGGAAAAGTTCAGCGTCAGTCCCGCTGCCCAACCCCCTTGTCAGGCGGCACGGCAATTTTAGACGCTGCGCTTGGTCTCGCGCAGGGGTATCAAAACGAGTCGATTGCCGGGGTTGGGATTGGCACCGGCGGCCAGGTCAATGCCGATAGAGGCGTCATTGCCTCAGCGACCAACTTGTTGCCGGGCTGGGCAGGAACAAATGTCAAAGCAGCCTTCGAGGCGGCGCTTGGTGTGCCGTGCTTTGTAGACAACGATGTGAACGCGCTGGCGGTCGGGGAAAGCCGCTTCGGCGCAGGCCAAAATCTCGCTACTGTTGTTTATCTTGCGCTCGGCACCGGCGTCGGCGGCGCATTGCTGCTGAACGGTCTCCTGCACCACGGCGCCCACTGGGCCGGGGCCGAGTTCGGCCATCTGCTGCTGACGATGGACGGCGGCCCGCGCCGGACGCTGGAAGATTTCGCGAGTGGGCCGGGCCTCGCTCAAACCTATCGCGAGATCAGCGGCTTTGAGGGTGAAGTCACCGGTGAAGCGATCGCTGCCGAAGCGCGGCGCGACCGGGAAAGCCAGGCTGTGCGTGCCATCATCCGCACCGGCGAGTATCTGGGGTGCGGCCTGGTCAGCCTTGCGAACATCTTGGACCCCGATCTGATTGTCATCGGCGGCGGTTTATCCGTGCTTGGTGGTTTGCTGCTGGAACCGGCCCGGCGTGTCCTGGCCCAAAACGCGCTTCCCGGCCCCGCCCAATGCCCGGTTGTTCCCGCCGCGCTCGGCTTTGACGCCTCGCTTGTCGGTGCGGCCGCGCTTGCAATAACCGGCTGGGAGGTTTGTGCTGTTAGGCCGCTTTTGCGAGTGAGCTGAGGGCTTGAGGAAGAAGCAAGGAGGGGCAGGAAAGCGAGGACTGCCGCAGAGACACAAAAATTTGGGCCAGGAACGGATCGAATTGAGTTCCTGATCCCCGCGTGATCTCCGCCAGCGCTTGCTCTTCGGTCATTCCTCTTCGGTAAGGGCGGTCGGTCGTCATCGCGCTGAAGGCATCGGCGACGGCCATCATCCGGGCGATGAGCGGCGTTTCCTCACCGCGCCGGGCTTCAGGGTAGCCGGTGCCGTCCCAGCGCTCATGGTGCAAACGCACGGCATCCAGGGTCTCCTCAAAGCCGGGTACGGCCTCGACAAGCACCGCTCCCATGACCGGATGGTGCCGGACCGCGGCGAACTCTTCTTCGGTCAGCCGGCCTGGCTTGCGGAGGATAGCGTCCGGGACACCGATCTTGCCGAGGTCATGCAGCAGCGCGGCGACGGCGACGGTGTGCTGGGTTTCCGTGTCCATTCCCAGCGCTTCGGCGATTTGAAGGCTGAATGTCATCACATCCCCTGAGTGCCGGCCGGTATAATGGTCTTTGTTGTCTACTGCCGTGACGAGAGCATCCAGCATGGAGAAGCCTTCGATTTGCTCGGAAAAAGCCGCCCGGAGCCGCTGCGTTGCGCTTTCGTCGCTGCCGCCCGTCTTCGCCTGGTACAAGCGGGTGTCCGCTAGGGCAAGTGTGTCCAGGCGCCCACGCTGCTCTTCGGGAAAGACGGCGGTTCCCACGGAAAGCTGTAGCGGGATTGCGACATCATGGTCCGGCGGGTAATAGGCGAGGCTGTCCAAGCGTGACTGAAGCCGTGCAGCCAGCCTGCCAGCTTCGTCCTGACCCGCGCCGGGCAGCAGCAGGGCGAACTCGTCGCCGCCGAACCGGGCCAGCGTGTCGCAGGGACGGCAGCAGTCCTGGATTGCCAGCGCGGCCTGACGCAGCACGTCATCCCCGGCGAGATGCCCGTAAGCGTCATTGAAGAACTTGAAGTTGTTGAGGTCTATCAAAGCCACCGTCAGGGGCAGGCCGGAGCGCTCGGCGTGTTCCGCTTCTTCCTGAAGGCGCTTGTGGAAGACGCGGTGGTTCAGCAGGCCGGTGAGACTATCCTGCTCCGCCAGCGCCGTCAAAAGCTCCTCGGCTTTTTCCTGCGCCTTGATGCGCTCTTTCAAGTCGGCAATCAGGCGCTGCATCGCCACCGCCTGCCGGATGAGGACCAGCAGAACCAGCACGCCCCCGCCGAGGTACACGCCAAACTCCAGCGACTTGTCGCTGTGGTGCAGCCGGGTATAAAGAGTCAGGGCCGCAAGTACCGGCATGAGGACATACGGCAGGAGCGAGCGCCAAAGCAGCGGAACGGTGGGCCGGTCGTCGCTTTGTTCTTTGACCCGGCGGCGAGACATTCCTGCTGCCAGCCCAATTAAAGGACAACCCAGAGTCCAGCCGATGTCCCCTAAATTGCCGGTCGCATACGTTCCCTTGAGCGTCTGGTAAGCAAAAGCGGTGTCGGCGACAACAATGCAGAGGAGTGCGAGAGAAAGAGCAGCCACCACAGGACGCGGGACACTGTCCCGCCTTTGGGCCATGACGAGCAGCAGGGAGACCAGCAGCACCAGATCGCCGATAGGATCCGCCGCGCCCAGAACTTTCGCCAGCAGCGATCCGGTTCCCTGCTGCAAGGTCGGTCCCAGCACAAAATACCAGGAAAGGGTCACGAGAGCGGTCAGAGTGATGAGGCTGTCCAGAACAACCCGCCAGCGCAGAGGCGGCGGCAGCCGGCTCGTCGGCAGGCGCAGGATACCGACGAGCAGCAGAGGATATTGAACCAAGAACCCAGCATCCGTCCACGACGCAAGCGGCGTCGCCTGATGAAGCACCATCTCGTGATAGGCCCAGATCGTATCCGAAGCCGCAGAGCAGGATACGCCGAGGCCAAGAAGAACCAGTGTGACCCGGTGCGGCATTTCTTTTTGCTCGCCGCCCGCTTCGCACTTTTGCCAAGCCGCCGCAAGACACCACCAGGTGCCTAAAAAAGCAAGCGCGGAAACGCCGAGATTGTCTATGTCGGCAGTCAGCTTCATCCCGCCTGGCTTGAAGAAAAGGCAGGTGCTGAACAGTCCATTGAAAACAGCAACAATGAAGAGGCGGCGGCTGACCATTGGGTGATGCCGCATCCAGCTTGCCGCGCGGCGTGAAAAATTTAGGATAGGTGATGGTTTGAACATGCTGCGTACTGACTATTGGTATATTGAACTGTGGCAGCACAAATCGGGTGTGGCACGTCTGCTCCCATTATCGGCAAATTGCGGCAATCTTTATAAGTAATACATTAGGGGAAAATAAATGCTGGAAGACCAACTCGCCGTCACCGTCGAAAGTGTGACGCTCGCGGAAGAAGCCGGGATGGAAACCTATTTTGTGACGCTCCAAGACACTGCCGAGCGCCGAATGCGGATCTACATTGGAAAAAGCGAGGCGCTGGCGCTCTCACTGGGACTAGAGGGCCACGCACCGGAACGGCCGCAGACTTACGAAGCGATGCTGGCCTGTATCGCGGCCACAGGGTCAGTGGTCGAAGAAGTTTGCCTCAGCGACTTACAGGCGGAAGTGTACTATGCGGTCGTTCGCCTGCGCGTCGGGCAGCACAGCCGTGAAGTAGACTTGCGGCCCAGCGATGCACTGAATCTCGCGGTGCGAACACACTGCCCGTTGCTTGTCGGTGCGGCTGTCTTTGAGGCAAGCATAGCGCCGGAACCGTCTGCCGATGCAGTGATTAAGACTGTCACTGTGACGCCGCCGGCTGAACTGCCGCTGACTGCCGAAGAAGTCAGTGCCGAAGTAGCCCGGCTGTTCGCTGAAGACCAGGCTGACCGCCTTGACACTTCGATCAACTGGGAAGAAGTCGGGCCGCGTGACGCCGCGCGTCTGGCACGGGTGAAGCAGCTTTATCACGGTGAGGTTCTGCAATCGGGTCTGGATTACTTTCATGCCGCGATGGTCTTACAGCATTCTGGGAGCGCCGACGATCACCTGCTGGCCCATGAGTTCTGCATTGTCGCCATTAGCCAGGGTGTTGAGCAGGCCAAGTGGCTGGCGGCGGCAAGCGAAGACCGCTTCCTACAAAACATTGGGCGGCTCCAGCGCTTTGGCACGCAGTACCGGAAAGACAGTGCTGACAGTCCGTGGTCGCCGGGCGAAATTAGCCCTGAAGTCGAAGACAGTCTCTGCCGCGCGTTGAACGTGCCGCCCCGGTTTCAAGCGCAGGCGCAAGCGGACGAAATGAACGCAAAACCCGCATGACGACGAAACCTCTTATCCTCGCACTGGTGCCGCTTGACGAGCGGCCCGTCAACACCCGCTATCCGCAGATGCTCGGCGAGATCGGCGGCGCGGAAATCCTGCTGCCGCCGCCTGCCGTGCGCGGCTTGCAGCGTGTGCCTGCCGATTTAGACGCCGTCGCGTCCTGGCTACAGGAGACGAGGGAGAGGGCCGATGCGGCGATTGTGTCCTGTGAGTATCTTGGCTTCGGCAACTTGATCGCGTCGCGGATCACAAAGGACAGCGCAGCCGCTGTTCTTACACGGCTGACGCTTTTGGAGCGGATCAACCCCAATTGCCCGGTTCATGCGTTCTCGCTGATCACGCGCGTCTCTAATGCCGACGACGCGGTCGAGGAGCCGGACTACTGGGCAGAGTGGGGGACGAAATTCTACCGGTACGCCCGGCTGCGCCATCAAGCCGAGCTGGGTGTGTTGGAAGAACCCGATGTGCTGGCCGACTTAGAGCGTTTGCTGCCCGCCGACTTCAAGACCGACTGGCTGGCGCGGCGGCTGCGGAACCACACCGTGAATTTAGGCCTGCTGGACATGGCGGCGCGCGGGAAAATTACGTCCCTGCGGCTGACTTCCGACGACACCAGCCTGTACGGCCTGCCGTCGCGGGAGCGCGGCTGGCTGGCAAGCTGGCCGGCCCTTGTCGGGCCGGCGCTGTCGGGACGAATGCGGATGCACCCCGGCGCGGACGAAGTCGGCTCGGCGATTTTAGCAAAGCTGCTGATGGAACACGCAGGGCGAATGCCGCGTGTGTTCGTCGTCTACAGCCACTTTGGCGGCGAGCATCTGACTGCTCCCTATGAGGACCGGCCAATCCGGGAGACCGTCGAGGGCCAGATAGACGCCTGTGGCGGGACACGCGCCGGAAGTCTGAGCGACTGTGACCTCGTCTTAGGCGTCGCCACGCCGGTGCCAGGCCGGACTGCCTGGCAGCCTGAACACCGTGCCGAAGACCGCGACGCTCGGCTTGCAGAGTACCAGGCTTTTCTTTACATTCTCGCCGACGCGCAGGCCGGCGGTGCTCCGGTCGCGCTGGCGGACACGGCGTACCCGAATGGTTCCGATCCGCTGCTCATGGAATGCCTTTTTGCTGAAGAGGGCCGGCTCAAACTAGGCACACTCGTGGCCTACGGAGCGTGGAATACGGCGGGGAACACGCTCGGCGTTGTGGCTGCCCAGGCCTTCTGCGCCGGACTCACCGGCAGTGACGCGAGACGCGCCGCCGCTCAAAACGTGTTTTTGACGCATCGGTTTTTGGAAGACTGGGGGTATCAGGCCGTCACTCGCCGGGCCGCACGGGAGGAAGCCGCGCGGCTGTGGGGCCGCCGAGAGCCGCGTCCTGAAGATGCCGCCGAACAGGCGCATTTGTGCGCGTTCATTGAAGACAGGCTCGGCGAACACCTGCGGATTTTGCAGAGGCACGGCGTCGGGGCCGGGTTACAAATAGTGCCCGGCAGTACGCGCCTGCCCTGGCGGCGAACATTTGAGGTAGATTTTGAGCTTGCCTCACCTCTGTGAGAGAACTCTCATGTGTCTCTCATGCGCGTCTCATCTGAGGCGGCCATACTCAAGCAAAAGGAATTCTTTCATGCCATTGCATTCACTCTTCACACGCGCCGCGTTGAGCGGCGTTCTCCTGCTGACGGTATCCGCCGCGTTTGCCCAGGCGCCGCTTGTGGCCTCCCGCCCGATCCCTGTGCCGGGCGGGCCGGGCGGCTTCGACTGGATGCTGGTGGACCAGGCCAAGCACCGCCTGTACGCCGCGCATGGCGGGACGAAAACACTGGCAGTTTTGGACCTGAAGACTGAAGCTGTCCGGCAGATTGCGGCTGGGGATGTTTCCGGCGCGGCAGTGGATGCCCCGGACAGCAAGGTTTTCGTCGCGTGCGGCGACAACAAAGTCGTCGTCCTGGACAACGATACCCTCCGAAAAACCGCCGAGATCGCTGTCCCCGGCCCGGTGGACGACATCAAGCTCGACCCGAAAAGCGGCATGGTCTACGCCGACCATGACGACGGCGCGGAGGTGTGGGTGATCAACGCCAAAACAAACACCCTGGTCGGCTCGGTAGCCGTGGCGGGTGCGCCGGAAGCGATGGTGTACGATGCCGGGGCAGACCGGCTGTACCAGAACATCAAGCCGGCGGACACGGTAGATGTCATTGACCCGGCGACCAACAAGATTATCGCCATCTGGAGGACGGCCCCGGCAAGCTCTCCACACGGCCTGGTGCTGGACACGGCGCCTCACCGCCTGTTTGCAGCAGGCGGAAACGGAATGCTGGTGGCGCTGGACCAAAAAACGGGCCGGGTGACCGCCTCTGTCGCGATCGCGCCCGGCACCGACCAAATCGGTTTCGATCCCAAGAAGCAGCGCATCTACTGCGCGAGCCGTGGGTATGTGGCGGTGGTTCAGGAGACGGCAGAGGGAATGCGTCTGCTGGGCAATGTCCCCGCGCCGAGAGGGGCGCACACGCTGGCGGTGGACCCGGCAACCGGTAATATTTGGGTTAGCTACAGCAATCCGTCGGGAAGTTATTTGGAGAAGTTCACGCCGTCGGAGTAGACGCCGGAAAGAATAGGGCGGGGAAAAGACGCTTGGTTCTCCGCCCTAGTTTGCGCTCTGCCGCGTCCGCTCGATTTCCTCGTTCGCCTCAGAGGCCGCAGCGTCAATCTGCTCCGTCACCAGCCGTGCGCCTTCTTCCGAGGACTCCAGGGCAGGTGTTCCCATCGCTTCCAGGGTCGCCTCCATTTTGCTCTCAAATGTCGCCAGCACTTCATGCGGGTCCACGGTCTTTGTGAGCGCTTCCGCTTCCAAATCCACGCGGTTCACGACGCTCGGCATATCCCGGCGCAGCTCTTCCAAGAGACCAATAATCTTCGCCGTGCGCTGCTCCGTTAAAAGGCTCATCTGAAGCTCAAGCTGTTCCCGCCGCTCGGCCAGCTTCCCCTGCCGGTTCTGCGTAATCAAGATCACCGACGTCATCAGCAGCGCCCCCAGCCCAATCGCTCCTTGCAGCCAGAAAAACGGCGGGTCGTCCCAGCGCGGCAGGTGCAGCAGAGGCGCGGCGGCATTAACCCCCATCCACAGGCCGACCCCAACCAAGATGCCATAAAAGAACTGCGGACGCCCCAGCCAGGCCGTCAGCGACTCGACCGTCCGCTGATGCGTGTCCACCTGCTGCTCGGCGATGGCATGGAGCGCCACCACCGCATCAATGTTCGCGCTGATCGGGTCCTGCACCGCCGCCGCTTCTTTGCGTCCGCGCCGCAGACTCATTGGCACTCTCATAATGGCTTGCTTTCTCTTTGCATTCTGTTCTCCTGCTCCGCCTTTCGCCGGGGTATACTATACCAACTCGCAGGACAGTGTCAATCGGTATACACAAGGTTAAGAAAAAACAAGCCGAGGCAGCAACATGAAAAGTTCAATTGAAGTGGTGCCATCGAAGACCTTATCAGGCAGGGATGAATTTACATCGGAAGTAAAAGAGACTGTGGCAAAGCGAGTTTCCTATCTCTGTTCCAACCCTGATTGCCGAGCATCTACAATCGGCCCGAAAATGGATGAAGCCAAACCGCAGAACGTCGGAACTGCATCACATATTACTGCGGCGGCTCCGGGTGGTCCGCGCTACAATCCTGCACTTTCCAGTTCTGAACGCAAACACTACCGAAACGCAATCTGGCTTTGCCGGACATGCGGCACAATGGTAGATAACGATTACCACCGTTATCCAGTAGAGCTTCTTCAAGGATGGAAGAGGCAATCCGAGGAAGCGGCTCAGAATGCTCTTGGCAAACCTACGATACCTACCGTAAGTCCCCTAAGTAGAAGCTCGCGAATGGTTGAGGCAGCCCAATCCCTGTCTGAGCTGACTGTCTGCCTATGGAACGAGCTATACTCCTTTGTAGCTAACAACTTTGATACTACGCCGAACGATGAGTGGAGGCAATTACGCCGTAGTATTAATGATTTCGCTGATGCTATCTCAGTCCATGAATGGCTATTCAGTACCACAGTCATCAATGCCGCGCGTGATGTTCACGATTTTTATTCAGAGACGCTCTGTAGCATATCCAAGAGCAATGCACACCGTAGCTATGACAATAGGATGACTACAACAGGCGCGGAAATTAGGGGTATTGCTTCGAATAAGTTTGTCGAAGAAGACCCTGCGTTGAGAACCAAATTAACTGACGCTTTGCGCGTTGATCTCAGGTCGTGAACAAGTCATCACGAGAAAAGCCGAGGATCGAAATGATCCTCGGCTTTTTGATAAACAGCGTGTGATGGGCAGTCAGGGATTCGAACCCCTGACCCCTTCCGTGTGAAGGAGAACAGTCCAATTTACCTTTACACTCTCCTGTAAAGTGGGAAGAAAAATCAGTTCCGAGGACTGTTTTGTGAGTGGAACTCTTTGATCATCTCGCGCAGACCGTCCTGAACCTCGCCAGCGATCTGGCGTGATCCTTCCGCGGCTGCGCGGGCTTCTTCCGTGGCCTGACGCAGCGCTTCGGCAGCTTGACGGGCGTCTTCGGCGGCCTGATGCAGCAGCTCGGCAGCCTGCCGATGATCCTCCGCTGCCCGCCGCATCTCGTCAGTTTCCCGGCGCAGGCATTCGGCAAGGGAACGCAGATATTCCTGCTCACTTCGCTGCGTTTCCTCCGTCTGACGGCTGCCTTCGGCCTCCTCGCGCCCGGTCTCGGCCTCCCGGCGCATTCCTTCGCCGCCTACGCGCACTTCCTCGGAAAACTCACGCTTCGTCTCCGAGTCCTCGCGCTTGGCCTCAGCCTCGTTATTGAACGGTTCTTGCTCGTTTGCCATAAGGGAAAACTCGGAGAAAAACAAAAAATAACGGGCCGCGGGGGATCCGAATCCCCTGATGCCTGTCGTGTAAAGGAGGCAGCGTCTGCTTTTGCTTCCGGCCGCATACGCTGCTGGCGGTGATGCTGTCTAACGAGTGATGTAATCCAGGTATCTTTTCAGCGTCTTTAAGGGCAATCCGTGTTTTGGGCCGGTCGATTTGAGAAGCGGCATTGACTTCCACAAATGCGGTGTTCTTTCCCAAATCAAGTTTCCACTGTTGTCCAAAATGACAATTCCCTGAGCGTACCTGGCCTCTTCCCCGCCGGCGAACTTGATGCCGACCACTGCGCCGTCCTCTGCGGGGTAGCTCCAAATGCCGTTCACGTTTTCCAGGGGAGCGCCCAAAGTGTCCAGGACGCGCTGCTGACTGCACGGCGGCGCGAGCGCTTCCCCGTCCGCGATGCGAACGAGGTGCCCTGGCGTGTTGATGCCGCCATTGCCGCTGGTGTTGCCATTGCCGCTAGTGTCGCCATTTCCGGTGCGGCTGGCACGACTGCTCCCGGAAATGCCGGCCTGCCGGCCGCTATGCCGGGCCAACGCAAAGGCACTCAGCAGCGCAGCAACAAACAAAACGCCGAGGGTTGCCAGAACCGCCGCCGGAACCCCCTTTTTTTTGCGCCGCGCCAGGTGAGGCGGAAAGTGCGAGTCAGGCAAAACCGGCAGAACCTGGGTTTGATCGGTAGGCGGCTGGAAGTGGGTTCGAAACACATGCCCGCAGTTCTCGCACACAGAGGCATAGATGCGTGTGGGCAATTTGCACGACGGGCAAGTTTTCTGCGACGGCGTCATCTATTTTCTCCTGAAGGGCGCTGATGTATGTTGGAAGCCTCCGGCTGCTTTTCGCTCAACATTCCGCAAAGCGCGGGATATCGGGTCGCCGGCAGAAGAAAGAGCATGTTGAGGGACATGAGTTGTGGGTGGCGAGAGGCAAAAATCAGCAGGCCCAGTGGGCGAGGCACGTCGGCAACCTTGGGGTGAAGCGTTAAGGGTTTGAAGCAGCAATGGTTCGCCCTCAAACAAGCGAAAGTTTGGGTCAGCCGAAGATGGACAGTAAGGGATTCGAACCCCTGACCCCTTCCGTGTGAAGGAAGTGCGCTACCGCTACGCTAACTGTCCGTAAACCGTAACGCCATTATACCGTGCGGGGAAACGTTTTGCAAGGGGCGCGGCGGCTTTTTCTCTAGGGGAACTATTCGGCGGGAACTATTCGGCGGACTTATTCGCTTCCAGACCGAGAACACATCTCCTAGAGATCGAAAGGGTATATACATGAAGCTCACACTGACACTCTCGGCATTGCTGCCGGCGGCTCTTCTTTTGACCGCAACTGTCCCCGCGCAGGCGGGCATCCTGCACAAGCATCCCGTCGCGGCAGGCGCCGCCGCCGGGCTGGCGGCGCATCACTTCGCGAAAAAAGGGGCCGCCGGACGCATGGCGCACGGCCAGAAGCCGAACTTCGCCGAACGGCATCCGATGGCTACCGGTATTGCCGGCGGTGTCGCCGCGCATCATATGCTGAAGAAGTAGCACAAACGCAGAAAAATCCGCACCGGACACTGTCCGGTGCGGATTTTTCTGTTCAAACCCCGCCCTGCTGTTTGAGGCCGCCGGCTAGGCAGCCTCTTTGCGGCGCACCCGCAGCACGGCGATTTTCGTAGGGTGGTTAAATGGGGCAGGATCGGTGGGCAGAGCAGGGGAAGTGCCGGAATAGCCGAGGAAGTCCTGCGGCACAGGGATGAGCGTTTCGAGTGTCAGATAGCCGTCGGCGCAAAGCGTTTCGAGCATCTGATGGTATGCCGCGCCGCTGACATAGAGCGCGTTGCTGATGGTGACAAGCGTTCCGCCGCCGGCAATTAGCGGCCGCACTTTGTTGATGAGCTGCACGTTGCCTTCGGCGAGATCCACACTGCCGTGCCGGGTGCGGGAGAACAGCGGCGGGTCGAGTATTACACAGTCGAAGCGGGCGTTCTCACGCTTCAGGTGGCTGATTTGGGGCCAGAAGTCCGCCGCGACAAAGTCTTTTGTTTGCACCGGGAAGCCGTTGCGGACATACGAGTCTTTGCCGATATTCAAAAAGGCCCGGCTGAGGTCGCCCTGCACGACCCGCGTCGCCCCGCCAGCCCGCGCGGCAACCCCCAAACTGCCGGTATAGGCAAACGTGTTCAAGACAGTTTTGCCCGCCGAGTGTGCCTTCAGCCACTCACGCAGATGCCGGGTATCTAAATAAAAGCTGCTGTCCTGGTTCAGCCGCAGGTCTATCCGGTACCAGACGTCGTTCTCCAGCACAAACCGGTCCGGCGCTTCGCCTGACAGCAGCACTCCGCGCCTCGCATCCTCGGTTTCGCCGTGCCGCGATTTGACCAGCACCGCCTGAAGCCAGGGCAGCGCACCGAGATAAAAATCGGAGGCGATGTCTACCAGCGCGGTAGACTCCGCCGGCGGGTCGGCGTAGTTATGTAGCACTAAAGTCTTGGCGTACAGATCGGCACTGAGCGCCGGCCAGCCTTCATAGAAGCCGTTAAAGAGCCGAAACGCCGTTTCATGGCGCGGGTCAAACAGCGCGGTGCGGGCCGATAGCGCGGCGGCAAGTGCAGTTCCGAGACTAGCAGTAATTGAAGTGGCTGTAGAAATAGTCACGCGGTTAAATTAACTTCCAGCGGCAGTAAGCAGAGGTTCCAGCAGTGCATCCAGGCGGACGTTCTTGTCTGACAGCGGCAACTCGAATGACAATGCTGGGGCGCTTGCCGGTGCCGACAAATCGCGCAACTTCTCAAAGAATGCCATCAGAATCGCGTTCAAGTCCGCCGAATGATCAAATTCGTGATGCTGCCAATAGGTCAGTCTCCCCGTCTCGGCATCT